>ENA-ORMN01001099-ORMN01001099.1-human-gut-metagenome-genome-assembly--contig:-NODE-1099-length-28370-cov-5.329013_pt1 | contig 28370 bp, 18 predicted proteins | sample MGYA00242102_ERZ508993 | MGnify/ENA primary metagenome ERZ508993 (study PRJEB26280, sample SAMEA2338770) | human gut metagenome | biome: human gut; feature: human-associated habitat; material: faeces...
CCAGCGATTCTCTCACCTTCAGCGCTCCACGACGGGCGTCTATGATCGGGCGGATTCCGATCGCTATCTTTTCCTTGCTTCTTCTTCTCATTGTTCTCTCCTTTGCAATATGATTTATTTATCGCAGGAAATCCGGTTGACAAATTCCTGCTTTTATGATAAGATAAATTATCACCCGAGAAAATTATAGCATATTGCGCTCTGAAATACTATGAAGATCTATGCCAAAAATATGAAAATATTATCATTTGCGAGGTTTTATGGATTACCGTGAAAAAATCGTGCACGGGGACGAGGGACTGCCGTTCGCCGTTTATTCCGTTACCCCGTCGCACGTCCGCTATCACATGGAGTTGCACTGGCACCCCGAGCATGAAATTCTTTTCGTGCAGGACGGCACCTTTTCACTCCGTCTGAACGACACCGTATATCTTCTGCACCCGGGTGACGTGGTGCTGATCTGCGGCGGCACGATCCACTCTGGCGAGCCGGAGGCGTGCGTCTACACCTGCTTTCTGGTCAATTCCGGACTGATGATGAAAAAAGAGGACGCCTGCATGGACTTTTTCCGCCGGACAGAGAACGGAAGCTTGCAAATCCTGCCCAGACTCAGCGACCACTCCCCGGTTTTCGCTACGCTCTGCCGGCAAATGTGCGAGGTATACCGTGCAGGCGGCGAGGCTTATCCTTTCCGGATCAAAGGGCTGATCTTTGAATTCTGGGGGCAGATCGCAGAGCAGAAGCTATATACCGAAGCCCTGCCCTCTCACGATTCTGCCGTCAATGCCGGCAGAATGAAAACCGTCATCCGTTACATGGAGGAACGATACAATACCCGCATCCGTCTGTCGGAGCTTGCCGCCCTCGTGGACCTGACGCCCAACCACTTCTGCCGGAGCTTCCGGGAAATCACCGGCTATACGCCCCTTGCCTACCTGAACCGTCACCGGCTTGCCCGTGCCCGCTATGCGCTGGCAACCTCCGAGCTGAGCGTGACCGAAATCGCTCTGGACTGCGGCTTCAACGACGTCAGCCACTTCATCCGCTGTTTTCGCCTGCTCTATGGCACCACGCCCAAACAATTCCGGCAGGAGATCTCCGCCCGCCAGAACCGCAAGGAAAAATGATTCTGCCCCGGTTACCGGAAGTTTTTACCTCATTTTGAATCACAAAAAGCAAAAATCCATTTCTCTCTGAATTTGTAAAGAAAGCCCATGCGAAAAAATCGCATGGGCTTTCTTTGCGTCGGGAAAACTTATATTCCCCGGAAAAATAGATACGCCTTCTTGAATTTGAAAAAATTTCCAGCCACGACGCAAACAGACAAAATCCGCAAGGCACAGGGAGTATAATATAGGAAAATACTGGAAAGGAGCCGACATCGTGGGCAGAGTGGTATATGCGGATTTGTTCTTTCTCATCAATTTCAGCATGGACTTCCTGTGTTTTTTCCTGACGGCTAAGATCTTAAACCGCCGTCTGTCCCTGATCCGTGCTCTTTTCGGCTCGGCAGTGGGCGGGGTCTATGCCAACCTCGTCCTGCTCTGGGCGCTCCCACGGGTCCCCGAACTGATCCTCGACCTGATGCTTTGCTTTCTGATGTGTGCCCTCGTATATCCCCGGCGCCGAGAATGGCACGAGCTTCCCCTGTACACCGTGGTCTACGCCGCCGTTTCCATGACGCTCGGCGGATTTATGACCGCTCTGTTCTATCTTTTCAATCAAAGCGGACTTGGCACGCCGCCCGAGGAAAGCGCCGGCAGTGACAGCCTTTCGGTGTGGGTGCTGGCGATCCTCGCCGCCGTCAGTGCGGTCCTTACTCTGCTTGGCGGAAAGTTTTTCACCCGCAGGACCTCCCGGCGTTTTGCCGACGTGACCGTAACCTACAACGGCAAAAGCGTGCGGCTGAGCGCCCTGTGCGACAGCGGTAATCTTCTGCGTGAGCCGATCAGCGGCAAACCGTGCATCGTGGCGGACGCCGAAGCGCTCCGCTCCCTCCTGCCGCCGGACGTGCGCCGGGCGGCGGCAAGCGGAAGAGCGGAAGCACTGGAAACCATCGGCATAGAGCGGATCGGCAGAATCCGTCTGGTTCCCGCCAGAACGGCAACCGGCGAGGGGATGCTGATCGCATTCCGCCCAGACGCCGTAACCTTGGAATACGGAAAAAAGGTACATACCGCCGACGCCATGATCGTTTTAAGCAAGCTGGAAACCACGGCGGACGGCAGGCAGGCGTTGATCCCTGCCGAACTTATGATCTGAAATTACAGCGGCACTTCACAGCCGCTTGCAAAAGGAGAAAAAACATGAATATGCAAAAAGAAGAAAGCTTCCGGTGGGACATCCGCTCGGCGCTGAGAGATCTGCTTGCGGGATGCCGCAGAGCCTGGGAAAACCTTCTGAAAAGGTTTCGCCGGAGGAGAAAAGGAATTTATTACATCAACGGCTCCGACGTTCTGCCGGCGCCGCTGTCACGGGAGGAGGAGAGTGAGATCATCAACCGGCTGAACGAGGACAAAAGCGCCCGCCAGACCCTTATCGAACACAATCTGCGGCTGGTGGTCTACATTGCCAAACGATTTGAAAACACGGGTGCGGGGATCGAGGATCTGGTATCCATCGGCACAATCGGGCTGATCAAGGCGATCAACACCTTCCAGGCAGACAAGAACATCAAGCTTGCCACCTACGCATCCCGCTGTATCGAAAATGAGATTCTGATGTACATCCGCAAGCATTCCGGCATAAAGACCGAGGTTTCGATCGACGAGCCGCTGAACACCGACTGGGACGGCAACGAGCTTCTGCTGTCGGACATTCTGGGCAACGACGAGGACACCATTTCCTTTGAAATCGAGCAAATGGAGGAACGGCGCCTCATCCGGCGTGCGGTGGCGGGACTGGAGCCGAGAGAGCGTGAGATCATCGAAATGCGGTACGGTCTGGACGGCAGGCGGGAAATGACGCAGAAAGAGGTTGCCGACCGGCTCGGCATTTCCCAGTCCTACATATCCCGTCTGGAAAAAAAGATCATCGCACGGTTGAAAGCCGAAATGGAAGCCGAATTCTGACAGGTATTTTTTCCCCTCCCACGGGTATACTATGGTTACCGAAACCATAAAGGGAGGGATGTCACTTGAAAAAAGGAGACGGCGGCAATCTTGCGCTGATCGCCATTCTCGCCGCTCTGACGGTGGGGCTTGGACTTGCTATATGGATCTTGCCGAAAAGGTCCTTTTCCGAGGAGGAGAACCGGACGCTGACCACCTGGTCCTCCGGGGACTTCCGTGGCATTTTCAGCGGAGAATTTTCCGAAAAGCTGAATCTTTTCTACACCGATCAGTTTCCGATGCGGAGCACGCTGACCGCCTGCCGGGCATATGCGGAGCTGGCGCAGGGAAAAGGGGAGAACAACGGCGTTCTGTTCGGGCGTGACGGCTACCGCATCTTCCGCCGGGACCGGCTTGACACCGATGCGACCCGCCGGAGTCTGGACCGTCTCCTGCCCCTCGCCGATGCGGCAAAAGCGCAGGACACCCCTGCGCTTTTCTGCGTGGTGCCGGGTGCGGTGAACGTGCTGGACGCTTCCCTGCCGCCCCTGTACGACGCAACCGAAGCAAACGATTCCTACGCCGGACTGTGTGCCGAAATCCCGGATCGGCTTGACCTCGCCCCCGCTCTCCGGGAAGCGGCGGATGCGGGAGAGCAGGTCTTTTACCGCAACGACCACCACTGGACGACGGGCGGCGCTTACCTCGCCTACTGCGAAATTATGAAGCGCCTGGGAATGACGCCCCTGCCAAAGGATTATTTCACCGTAGAGGTCGCATCCGACGATTTCTCGGGAACCACTGCCGCCCGCTCCGGACTGCCGGCAAAAATCCCCGACCGGATCGAATTATACCGGTATGCGGGCGATACGGATTTTTCGGTGTGGAATCCCGAGAGCGGGAGCACGCAGACCGGATTTTACCGGGAGGATTCCGCCTGCCGGGGAAAGTACGAGATTTTTCTCGGCGGAAACTTTGCACGGCTTCGCATCACGGCGGAAAACAATGAAAACCGCCCCCGTCTGCTTCTGGTCAAGGACAGCTACGCCAACGCTGTCATCCCCTTTCTGGCGCTTCATTTTGACCTCGAGGTCATCGACCCCCGATACTACCGCCTGCCCCTTGCCCCGCTGATCGTGGGAAACGCCTATGACGCCCTCCTCTTTCTGATCAGCGCCGACACCCTGGCAGAGCAAAGCTGAATACTGTTTTCCCCCGCCCCTATTGATCGCAAATGTACTTTTGTGACGAAAAGGGGCGTTTTTTGTCTTTTTGCCGAAAAACCTCCGGAATTGATTATTTTTTACCCCCTGTACACTGCAAATCTGGTTAAAATCGTACTTGATTTTTGATGTGCCAATATAGTACAATATAACCAGAACATAGATATCTCAGACCCGGAATTCAGTGCACATTTTTCAAATCAAGGAGGATTTCTCAATGAAAAGACAGGCAAAATCCATTCTGGCGATGATCCTTGCGGTACTTATGATCGTTCTGACGGTCGCTTGTGCCAAAGACGTTGCCAAGCCGGATGACACGACTGCCGGCGGCAGTGTCACAACATCCGACAACAAACCGGAATCCCCGGACACCGGAGCACCCAAAGTCAGCGTTACCATCGGGGACGTGACCGATTCCTATGAAATCGGAAGCAAGCTCCCACGCCCCGAGGATCCCACGAAAGAACCCACCGACACCATCGTTTACGTTTTTGAAAAGTGGGTGATCGCCGGCACCGACACCGCATGGGATTTTGACCGTGACGTTGTCAAAGGCGAGCTGAAGCTGGAAGCGGTATTCAGCGAGCGGGAAAGAAAGTACAACCCCTCCTACCGCATCTTCGGCGACAAAAAATCGCTGGTCGGCAAGGAATACGGACTGTTTGACATCCCGGACGCAGAAGTGCGGGTAACGGTAAAGCAGGGCGAGACCGTGATCGCCTCCCCTGAGGTGAAGAATTCCGCCTTTTCCTTTGAGGTTCCGTTCGGAAGTTACGAGGTGACCGTCACCTACAAGGAAGACACCGTCACCCTGCCCTGCGATCTGAAACGCACCGAGCCGACGGACGTCGTCTTTACCAAAGCCATTCAGCTCGGCGGTCAGGCGGGTGAGTTCAAATCCTTCGGCAGCGGTCACACCGTAACCGGAAGCCGCCTTGACATCACCGGCGTTACCTACGCCTACATCGGCGGCGAGGAAACGACCGATACGCTGTACATGGAAGCCAACGTCGCATTCACCGGCGGCGTCGGAAAAATGGTCGGCTTTATGGTAGCCGATCACGGCAACCTCACCGGCTCCGGCGTCAAAAAGCTCGTATTTTCATACAGCGCCGGCAACAAGCTGTACTATCAGCTGACCGACGGCTGGAACGGTACCGGCATTACACAGCTCGTCCCCGTGGACCCGGAGTTTGCTCCGCTCACCGGCTGTAAACTCGGTCTTGCCCGCAAAGGAAGCGATTATTACCTTTTCGTCAACGACAAACTGATCGCCCACTATCAGTCGGATGCCATCGGCGCCGGAGATTTCGGCTTCTGCAGTACCAACGGCAGCGGCGTTACGATCTCCTTTAGCGACGTGGTCTACACCGTAAGCGATGCGGTAGTCAGCGATATCATCGACCGCACCAACGCCAAGGATAAACTGGAAAACAAGAACACCTACGTTGGCGGTTCGTTCACCTATCCCGGCGGAAACACCCACAATTCCTTCAAATCCGGCTGGACGCTGAACGGCTTTGACAGCGGAAAGCTGAGCGCCACGACCTATCTGTTCGCCACCGGTGCCGTCGGAAACGTCTACTATCAGGAAGCCGAATTTTCCAAGGAAAACGGCTGGGTAGGCTTCCTTGTCAACACGCTGGACGGTCAGCCACAGACCAACAAGGGCTGGTATGGCTATGGCGTGCTGGGCGGAACGCTCTATCTGCACGAATTCAGCACAAGCTGGTCCTCCGGAACCTCCAAGGGATATTTCGGAGTCGGCGACGGCGACACCTTCAAGCTCGGAATTGCCCGCATCAACGACCAGTATTACGTCTTTATCAACGGCGTTCTCGTGCTCCAAGAAAAAGTGACCGCTTATTCCACGACGGACAACACTCTGGCGCTCCCCGCTGACAATATGTCCGGCTTCGGTATTTTCCGTGGCGGTAACCACAGCGACGAGGGCAAGAAGATATCCTTTACCAACTACCGCTACACCACCGACATCCACGAGATCTTTGATATGATCGGCGGCGAAGCCACGCTGGAATTCGGCGACGGCATAACGGCAGAACAGCACGGTCTTCCGCTGAAGAGCGGCGACAAGCTGCTTCCCGGCGCTTACACCGCCATCCGCTTTGACGTACCGGACGGCAAAGCCGTCAAAAAGTACACCGTCACGCTCGACGGTGTGACCGTGAAAGCAGACCTCTCCGGCAACGCCATTACCTTCCAGGCAGCCGCCTCCGGCAAGTACGCCGTGACCGTGGAATTTGCCGACGTCGGCACTGCAAAGGTCAATCTTACGGTAAAACCGGTGGAACGCACGGCTAACGGAAAGACCTATCCCCTGTACGGCATGAACGTGGACTGGAGCCAAGTGACGGTTTCTCTGCGCAATCTTGCCACCGGCGCCGAAATCCCGGTCACGCTGGAAAGCGGCACCAAAACCATAGCCGATATTCCGACCGGATATTATCTGATCTCGGTGACCTGCAACTCCAACCTTTACACCGGCTATCTGTCGCTTGACAAGGACCGCACCGCCGACTACATCGGCTACGTCTCCCCCGTCTACCTTGGCGGTACCATTACCATTCCCAACGCAGACGGCGAATCCACGACCTATAAATCTTACAGCGAAGTTTCCCCCGACGCCACCTCCGGAAACGCCTGGGCGCTGGTAAACGGCAGACGGGACACCGTTCTGCTGACCAAGTACACCTATGCGTTCCAGAACCAGTTCTCCGGCACCCGATACTACGTAGAGGGCACCTTTGACGCCACGGTCCAGATCAACCCCGGCGTAAACTTTGCGGGGCTTCTGATCGCACACGGTCCGAACTCCCTCAGCGGCAACTCGGAAAAGAAATTTGAAGTGACAATTTCGGGCAGAAGCGTGCTCGGCACCTACCTCCCCGAAAGCTGGTCGCCCGTAAACACCTTTGTCATCGCAAACTTTGCCGACATGAATATTTCCTACGATCCCACCGCCGTTCGTCTCGGCGTCGTGCGGGACGGCATCCGGTACTGGTTCTTCGTCAACGACGTGTACGTAGGCTACTACGTTCTCCCCGAGATCACCAACGAATGCGGCGTAGGCGTTGCCGGCAACAACAACATTCACCTGATCGTTTCCAACTTCAATTACTCCGCAAACGATGAGCTGATAGAAGCCTACAAGGCAATGTCGCCCTCGCAGGAAAAGAAGAAGATCGACGTTTATCTGATTGCGGGACAGTCCAACGCCTCCGGTTGCACCAACGTCAACTGGTCAAGCGCCGTTTCGCTTAACCCCAATTACCTGTACGGCTTCAACAACATCTTCTACGCCGGCAATGCGGGCGCCAACTGGAAAAACCACATCTCCTTCGGGCTTGCCCGCACCGGTCTCGGCGAAAGCTCCGGCAAAATGGGGGCGGAGATCGGAATGGCGGAAGCGCTTTCCGAGTATTACAACACCGAAAGCGGCAGACAGGCGGTCATCATCAAGTACGCCGTAGGCGGAACCAGCCTGCTGGACTACATCGGCGGCTTGAACGCCTCCGACGGAAACTGGTGCCCTCCCTCCTATTTCAAGAACCACAACCGCAAGGACAGCGAGCTTTCCGGCGGGCTGTACACAAAATTCTTTGAGGAATTCGACCGCCAGTGGGCAACTCTCAAGGCAATGGGCTATGAGCCTACCATCAAGGGTCTGTACTGGATGCAGGGCGAATCCGACCGGGGTTCGGAAGACCTGTATATCGAGCTTTTCAAGATGCTGATTGCGGATATGCGCTCCGACCTTACCGCCCACAGCGGTCAGGACTGCTCGCAGATGCCGGTATTCGTCGGGGAGATCTCCCGCACCTGCCAGTCGGCTGACGAATCCACCATGGAAAAGAACAGAACTTTCATCCAGATGCAGAGAGAGCTTCCCAATTACGTTTCAAACGTCTATATTGTGGCAAACAGCCAGTTTGACATCAACGCTCTCGACACAAAAGGAAACAACTACGCCGTAGGCTCCGACAGCTGGCACTGGAACTGGAAGGATGCGCTGAAAATCGGAAATCTGGTCGGCAAAAGTATTCTTGAAAACGCACTCAAGCAGAAATAATTCCGGATAAACAGCCAGATAAAAACCGGGCTGATCCCAAGCTTTCAAAGCTTGGGGTCAGCCCTTTTGTGATATGTTTCACCATTTTCCGGCAAGGTTTCTATGCCGGAAGGGGCGTTTCTTTTTTCCATTTTTTCAGCTGTGCGAAATACAGAATCAGTCCCACCACACCGGAAACCGTTTCCGAGATCGGGAAAGAAAACCAGGTGGCATTCAGCCCGATCAGCGAAAGCAACCAGAAGATCGGGACCAGGCACACGATCTGGCGCAACAGCGACAGAAACACACTGGCGCCGCCTCTGCCGATCGCCTGGAAAAAGGTAGGCATAATCAGTCCGAACACGGCGGACACAAAGCCAGAACCGATGATCGGAAAGGCGATCCTTCCGATAGCGATCACCTCGTCACTGCCGGAAAAAATCCGGATCAGCGGCACCGGGAAGAACACAAAGCCGATCACGCCAAGCAACATAAAGCCTGCCGAGATCAGAAACGTCACGTTCATGGTCTGCCGGCACCGGTCATACGCCCTCCGGGCGCAATTGAAGCTGAGCACCGGGACGATGCAGGTCTGCAAGCCGAACAGCGGAATAAAGAAAAAGCTTTGCAGTTTATAATACAGCCCCAGCACCGTGACCGCCGCATCCGAAAAGCCTGCCAGAATGATATTCAGCGCCAGAATGTAGACGGTATAAAGCGCCTGCATGAAAATGGAGGAATAGCCGAAAAAGTAGATCCTTTTGACGTAGTGCCACATTCTTTTCAGCGCCGGCGGTCTGCGGATCCCGCCCACGGCAACGATCACGGCGGCAGAGATCTGCCCCAGCACGGTTGCCAGTGCGGCGCCTGCCACGCCCATTTCCGGGATAAAACCAACGCCGAAGATAAAGACCGGGTCCAGGATAATATTTACCAGAGCGCCCGTCACCTGCGCCACCATCGGGCGGCGCATATTGCCCCGTGCCTGGTGTACCTTGGTCCAGTTCCCCTCCAAAAACACGCCGATACTTCCGATGCTGACGATGTTTCCGTAGGTCACAGCGTATTCAATGGCATCCGGCGAAGTAGCGCTGGTCATGACGTAAGGACGCATAATCAGCACGGCGATCACCGAAAAGATCGCCCACGTGAGAAACGCCAGCACCATGCCGGTGCCAGCCGCATCGTCTGCGTCCTTCCCGCTGTCGTGGGCATATTTCCGTGCCATGTAGGTATTGACGCCCACGCCCGTCCCCACTGCCAGCGCAATGATAATCAGCTGTAACGGATAAATGACCGTAAGGGCGGTCAGCGCATCGTCGGAATACCGCCCGACGAAAAAGCTGTCCACGATGTTGTACAGCGCCTGGATCAATTGCGCCAGCATGACCGGCGGTGCAATTTTCAGCAGGATCCTGCCGATCTTCTCCTCCCCGTACCAGTTGGTATTCATTTTTGTATGTTCCATAAAATCACCCGCAAAATGCCGGCAAACGCCGGCGTCATGCCATTGCATAAAACCAACCGGGTTGCTGCGTAAAGCAACAACCCGGCTTTTTCTGATAGATATCAGTCTGCGGTAAGTCCGGAACGTTCAATACCCTGAACCAGATACTTCTGGCAGAAGAGGTACATTACGATCAGCGGAGCAATAATCATCAGACCGCAGGTATTCCGGATAGCAGAATAGTAGAGATTCTGTCCGGCATAATCGGTGGTCAGCGACGTCGGGATTCCCACGATGTCAGGCATCAGCTTGATCTTGGAGTTCTGCGTGAAGAACAGACCGGTATAGAAGTCGTCCGTCCACTGCCATGAGAAGGCAAACAGGAACACCGTGATCATCATCGGGATGGACAGGGGAAGAATGATGGTGAGGAAGGTGTGCATAACACCCGAGCCGTCGATGTAGGCGGATTCCTCAAGCTCATCCGGCACGCCACGGAAGAACTGACGCAACATAAAGATGTAAAGTCCGTTCTTGAAAGCGAGACCGCCCAGCGAAAGGATGACCAGAGGCCAATACGTATTGGTAAGCGTAATACCCTCAGCGGTAAATCTTTCCCAGCTTTCAGGGATAATATCAATTGACGACAGGAAAGCGTTGTTGAAGGTATGACCGAAGAGGCTGATACCGCCGCCGTTGAGGAACTGGAAGATTCCGAGAATGTCGAAATACCGGAAGTTCATGAACAGCGAGAGCTGCAGGGTCTGGTGAGGAATGACCAGTGAGAAGATCACGGCAAGGAATACCAGCTTGTTTCCCTTGAACTTGAACTTGGCAAGTCCGTAAGCCACCAGACAGCAGACGAAAGTCTGAATCAGTGCGCTGACAGCGGACAGAAGCAACGTGCTGGTAAATGCCTGCAGGTAATGCTGTTCCGTCCAGACAGCCTTGTAGATGTCCAGCGAGAAATGTTTGGGGATCAGACGAACGGTCACGTCCACGAAGTCGTCCGGCGCCATAAAGGAACCGGCGATCTTCGTGAAGAACGGGAAAAGTACGATGTAGGAGATACCGATCAGGAGGACCAGACGGAAAATGTACCATACCACCTTTTTCAGGAAGAACATGGAAAGGAATTTCGCTTTCAGTCTGTCCTTAAGGGGGGTTCTTTCAAATTCGACCCGAATCTTCTTCTTGGTCTCCTTCTGAACCTTCGGCTTGTTATCAATATTCTGTGCGTTCATTTGTGCCCTCCTTAATCACGTCTCTGGTAGAAGACGAATGCCGAGCAGATAGCTGCTACGAGTGCAATGATTCCGATTACGATCAGGAAGTACATCCACGCCATTGCAGAACTGACAACGTTTCCGTTTGCCTGCTGATAAACGCCGGAAATAAACGACATCACCACGTTGGAATCGGTTGTGAAAGAGTCAATGATCGTATACACGGCATTGACGAGGATCATCGGGCTTATCATCGGGAAAGTAATTTTCCAGAAGGTTTCCCATGAGGTTGCGCCGTCGATCTGAACCGACTCGTAAATAGCGGGGGAAATCGACTGCAGACCGGCAAGGAAGATCAGCATCTGTACGCCCGAGCGGTTTACAATATTATAAATATTGTTGATCGCTGTGGTAACGTAAGTCACCAGTCCCTCACCGACCGCCATTCCCTGGAACATCTTTTCGATATCCATGGAAGAAACGATCTCGGAAGCGGTACTTTCTCCCGAACCGTCTTCAATACCGCTGGCATCGTCCATGTAATCCGAAAGCACGTTCTGCGCCTCGATGGACTCCATGATACCTGTGGAAAGAATAACAGGGATGAAGAAGATCGCACGGAACACGGCACGTCCTGCCATCTTCTGATTCAGAAGAACCGCCATGAAGAGCGAGAAGATCAGAATCATCGGGATGTCGAACACCATGTTACCAAGCCCCTTGAGGAGGGTGGACACGTAGTCCGGGTCCTCAAGAAGCGCTTGTTTGTAGTTTGCCCATCCTACAAAGTTCAGCTCCATGCCGCCGCCCAGCTTGGGGGTCATGGTATAGAAGCTGTAACGGATGGAATCGTAAACGATCGGAAGATAGATCAGAACGAATCCGATCACGAAGGGCAGCACGAAAATCCAACCTGCACGAGCCTTGCGCTTGTCAAGGGAGGCGTGCTTTCTTCTTTTGGGTGCTTTGATTTTTACATCTTTTGTCATAAAGCTTTAATCCTCCCTTTCTCAGTTTTTCTTCAGCACAATGTAACCGTATGCGCCGATCGTATAAACTTCTCCGTTGTCCAGCGTAACCGAAACAGCGTAGTTGTTGAAGTTCAGAAGCAGGATCGTTCCGTTTTCAAATACTTCATACACGATCTTGTTGGAATCGGATGCGTACTTGGTGTCGGTGGTCTGCGTCTCAATGCCGGAAGCGGAATTGCCGCCCTCGTTTTCACCGTTGTTGGCGTTGCCGCCTTCCTTCTCTTCAAGATACTTGTCAAAGGAAACACGGGTGGTCTCAGGGAATGCCGTCAGGATCTTTCCGTAAGCGGTCTGTGCGATGCCTGTGATCTGTTCTTCGTACAACTTCAGCGCATCGTAAGCAGCCGCCGCATTGTCAAGATTCTGCTTGAGAGCGTCACGGATAGCGGCGGTGTAGTAGTCACCAGCCACGATCAGATCGTAACCTGCCTTCATTTCCTCGTAACCTGCCATCAGCTCACGGACCTTGAAAATGGTATCCACTGCTGCGGTGTACAGAGAATCCAGCGTAATCTCAAGCTCGCTGACTTCTGCGTAAGCAGCTTCCGCAGTGTCTCTTGCGGTCTTCAGCGTCTCCACTTCAGCCTGCTTTGCAGCATAATTCGGATCGGTGGACTGCATTGCGTCCAGCTCAGCTTTTGCGGTGTTGTAAGCGGCATCCGCCGTTTCAAATGCGTTCTTACGGGTTTCCAGTTCGTCCACAAGATTGATCGTAGCCGCATACTGCTGGATCGTCGTCATCATATTGATGATCGACGTAGGATTGGAAGCATCAAAGGCGTCTGTCACATTCTGCGTATAGGTGGGGTTGTTGACACGGGCGCTCAGGAGCTGCTTGCGCAGTGCTTCCTTTTCAGCGTTCCGGCGTTCTGCCTCTGCCTTGATTGCCGCCTCAAGGGCTACCTTGGCGTCGGCTTCCAGCTCGTCGTCATCCGGAATGCGGACGCCGTCGAGGAACTTGTGATCCACGATCACAGAGGTCTGGAGGTCTTTCAGAACTTCATTCAGCTCCCTGTAAAGGTTCAGCATATCCTCAAACCAGATGTCGTAACGGACCGAGTAGTATTTGCTGAGGGTCTCGTAGTCTTTCAGGTTTTCGGTATTCTGATAGGAAAGAATGAATTTCAGCGATGCGCCGTTCTCCATTGCCTTCAGCATAGCGTAATCGAGGTTACCTTCCATGTTGATCGGCGTTCCGGCGATCTCCACGTATCCGTGCAGGACAATTCCGAGGAACGGAACCGATGCGGCTGCCTGGGAGAAGCGGCTGGAGTCCAGAGCGATGTCGGTGATGTAGTCCACATACTTCCAGCAGTAAGCATTACCGCCGGCGGTCATCACCTTGTTGTAGTTTTCGGCGAGGTACTCAAACGCCTTGACCGTAAAGTCCTTACCGTCCTCACGGTTGTAGGGTTCATCCTCATCGAAGTCGGAATTCAGATAAGAACCGAGCGTGGAAACCGAAATTCCGATCGGGTCGTACTTCAGATAGTTCTTGGTGAACTTCTCATAGAAGTGGCTGAAATATGCCGGGGAAAGTGCAAGCTCAAAGTAGCTGATGTAGGTCTGCTTGGTCGCACTGTATTCCCGCTTGCTGGTATAACGGTTATCAATGGTCTTGACAGCGTGCTTTTTCAGGCTGACACCGTCAAACATGGTGTTCTGCTTGATGAACACGAAATCGAAGTCCGGGAACAGCTGGAAGCCCTGTTCCTTGGCGTAGGCAGTCAGCTCTTCAAAGTCCATGCCGCCTTTCTTGGTGGCACTTTCCCATTTCAGGTGGTACGGCGCTCTCGGCGAGGTCATACCGCCCTTGGTGTAACCGGTCATGATGAAGTTGACGTTCGTCACGCCCTCGTCTGCCAGATCGTCGTACATCGTTTTGATGTCGGCAAAGGTGGTCAGAGGCGTCATGACGTCGATCGGAATCGACAGGAACTTTTCGGTGGTCTGGAGAGCGCCGAAGGTCTCGATGTAAAGCGGAATATCCGAAGAAACATCCGAATCCTTCAGTCTCGTCAGCGTACCGTTGGATTCCAGATAATCCCGGTAGGCTTTCGCCATGCCCACGTAGGAGCACTCGTAGTAATCGGAGATTCCCTTGTCTGCGGCAACCTTGGAGTCGGTCAGCATAATGTAACGGACCTTGTAGTTACCGGTGTACTTGCGGGAAGATACCACCGTCCAGGTGCTGTTCTGACCTACTGAAATGGCGTCTGCCACGTTGTAGGTGTCCTGCGGGCGGGGATATACGATCATCCGCACGGTGTTGTACGGGCTGGTACGAACGGCGTGGAAGGAAGAAAGCTCCATCAAAGCGTCGCCTTCCTCCACCACAGCGACAAAGCCACGGTCTTTGGTATAGGTCTGCTTTTCGGTAGTCTCTACTTCCGACGTTGCCTCAAAGGTCTCGGTCTCGCACAGACCGAATACGGGATAGCGGATGATCTCCTGGTGCGTACCCGTAATGGTGTGGTAAGCGTAGTCCTGACCGTAAACCTTACCGGTCACCGTCGTGGAGGTGCCGAGTGCGGCAATCTTTTCAAAGTCAAAGAGCGCACCGGAGCCGTCCGGGAAGAAGGTGTAACCGGGGTTGGGGTTGGTACCCGCACCCATGTAAGGAAGAATCTCAATGCTGAGCAGTTCGTAGAGAGACTCGTTGAAACGGATACCGTTTGCGGGAAGTCTCACGCTCAGCCCCTGCTCATCCAGCGTGTACTCCAGAGCGAGCTTGAACAGGGGAGGATTTTCGTCCTCGCTCTCAAATTCGGTCTTGAGGTGGTCTTCGTCCAGATCCTCGTAGGAGTAGTTGGGGCAGTAGGTCTTGATGTACTGCTCGATCTTTGCCATTTCGTTGGTGGTCGTCTGGGAGTCCAGCACGTAAACCGCCATCTTTTCGGTGATCGGGAATGCCTTGATGGTCTCTGCCTTGGCGGCTTCACTCGTCATGGTGCTCAGGTCCTTGAGGGAGTAGTAAGCCGTCATTTTCCGGTAAGTAAAGTCGTCCTCTGCGGTGTAGCCGTCCTCATCGTTGGTGAGGGCTTCTTTCATCACGTTAAGGATCTTGGTCTCAAAATCGTTCTTTTCAATCTGCTGAGGAACCAGCATCTTGCTCTGTTCACGACCGATGGTGTATTCCACACGCAGACCGTTTTTGATGTTCTTGATGACAAGCTGGCTGGTCTGGATCTTATCCTTCGCCAGCGTCTTGCCGTTGGTGGTATCAATGCCCTTTCCAACCGTCCATTCTCCGCTGTAATAGGTGTTTTCGTCGCCAAGGGTGATATCCTTGTACTTGACGACAACCTGGGAGAGAAGCTGAAGCTTGATGGATGCGGTCGTGCTCTTGGAAGCACCGATATTGTAGGGGTTAGAGAACAGGATCTCTCCCGTCTCGGTGCAGCGCACGGCAATTTCTCCGCTGTATGCGTCCACATACAGCTCGTAACCGTCCTTTACCAGGCGGAGGTCCATCGTTGCCAACTTATCCTCCGGTTTGGTGATCTCCTTGGAAGTGGGGTCATTGCCCGTATCCTGGGGATCGGTACGGCCGCCCATGTAATACATGGTGGGGGTTGCGCTGGTCGTATTATACTGCGGAGTAAAGGTCGATTCGCCTTCCTCTGCTCCGACCAGCAACGTCAATGTGCTCACAAACATCAGAACAGCTAAGAAAGTGGATATAATTCTTTTTGCCATCATGTTATCTACCTCCTTTCTGTTACATTCGGAACTGGATTTCCGTTACGATATTGGTAACGAAGCTTACCAGCTTTCCGAGAAGTGTTGAGAACAAAATTGCAATAAACATAATGCAGACCATTCCCAAAATGGTACCCAGAGTGGTAATGATGTTCTTGCCCATGGAGTAATCATGCGTTACCATGATACCGAAGAACAGCAGAATTCCGACCCAGATATACGCAATGGTGGTAAACAGGTTCAGGATATCCGCCTCGGTGGAGATCACAAAGTTGGATGCGATCGTCACGGGAATCATGATCAGGACCAGCGGCAGGAGCGAATAGGTGGAAGCAACGAAGATATCCTTGAAGCTTCCTTCGCCGTCAAACAGGGTGGTCAGACACCAGTTGGCTACGATCCAGAGCGCAAGCGGAACGCACACGCTGAGCACGACCGCCAGAATACTGGAGTACTGTCCCTGCGGGTTTACAATGTAACCTTTACCGATTGCATTGTAATAGAAGGTAAGGATCGTAATACCGAGGATCGTGGCACCGGCTCTCACCGAGCCTCTCTTCTCATGTTTCAGATCCCAGAATCCGTCAAACGGATGGAAGATGACGTGGAACGCATACAGCAATTCCTGACCGTAAGTCGGCTTTTTGCCGGAGGTCGCCACACGCTTGTTCACACGCTTTGCGAACTTCATGAACTTGGTCCATGCCAAGCAGATCGCAACAACGAATACCGGAATCAGAAGAATGAACTTGGAGATCCATTCTTTCCGCAGTTCCTGGTATGCGCTGGAGTAGTGTGAGGTATCGTAAGCGGACTTGAAGTAGGAGATTGCCTCCTTGTGCTGACCGCTCTGATACAGAGCGTTACCGATGCCGATATAAGCGGCGTCAAAGTTGGAGTTACGCTTGAGGATCTCGGTCCAGTCGTCGATCGCACGGTCATACTGACGCTCGTTCTGGTTGTGAAGTGCGTTAATCAGGATGTCGCCGTACTCGGTTCTCTGGTACACGGTAAAGGATTTTGCGGTCTTATCCAGCAGAAGCATGGAGTCGCCCTGGTAAACCACTCCGGCAAGACCCTTGCTGGAGATGTTACCGAGCTGGCGTCCGGTATCACCGAATGCAAACAGAAGGTTTCCTTCCTCGTCATAGGTAAATACCTTGCTTCGCTTCTGGTCGACGATCGACCAGGTGTGCTCGGGTCCGGCAGCTACGTCCACCACGGTGGAAGCACCGTAAATGGTATCCGATACCTGCCACTTGGCGGTATCAATTTCACCGGACGGCGGGAAGAATCCGTTACGGCTCATAATCTCGGAGCCGGCGGCGTTCAGCATCTTGACCGGTGCGTAGTCGCCCGATTTGGACTTGGATCTGATAGCGCCGAGCACCGTGTTTTCCTTGATAGAGGAGGTCGTCACGTAGATGAACTCTCCGTTCACGAGCGCAATGTTGTTGAACTCGGTGGAAACGATGGTCTGAGAAGCCGCTCTCTGCTCGTCGGTCTGGAATTTTCTCCAGATTCTCTGCCATGCGGAGATCGAAGCTTTCTGTGCGCCGATGAATCCGGTGAATTCACCCTCATCGGTCATGACGATGATACCCTGATAGGTTGTGGAAGAAACCACGTACAGTCTGTCGTACTGGTCAACCGCCAAAGCTACCGGCTTGTAAACCGCACCCTCGTCGAACAGCTCGGATTCCGGCTGCGGAATGATGCGCAGGAAGTTTCCGTCACGGTCGAAGGTTACGATACGGTTGGAGTTGGTGTCGCAGACGAAGATTCGTCCGGGCTGTACTTTACCGCCAACCGTGCGGTCAGAGGTGATGAACACGCCCTGCGGGGAAGAAAGTTTATCGGCAACGCCCTGCTCGTTGACAAAGGTATCAATGATAAACTTCAGTTTGTAGTAACGGTCCAGAACCACGATACGGTTGTTATCGGTATCGGCGATGTACACGTTGTTGGCATCGTCAACCTCGATATCGGAGGGGTTGGAAATGGCCACTGCCTTCGTTTTCAGCTCCTCGTCGGTCGCATTGGGATACTGGAGTTTCATGGTTGCCGTGTCGGTCAGTCCCATATAAGCGGAGTCAACCGATTTGGCAGGGGTATAAGCGTCCGGCGAATTCAGTGCCGTTCCGCTGATGGAGTAGGTATAAGTCTGATAAGGTGCAGAAGCGCCGACAGGAAGAACCAAAATCATAATCAGAACAAATGCCAAACAAATCATTGCCTGTATTTTTCTCATTGTTTTCCTCCTGTAGTCAGTCTTTCATACCGCTGGAGCCCATCGTTTCAATAATGTTCGACTGGGTCACAACGAATACGGTAATCGGTACCAGCATCATTACCACGGTAGCGGCGGCGCTTGCGCCTGCACGCTTGATACCGCCGGCGGTAATCTGCTGAATTGCGTAGTTCAGCGATTTCAGCTGTTCGGAATGGATGTAGATGGATGCGCCTGCATTCCACAGATCCTTGAACGAATACACGATCAGGGTAAGCCAACCGGGCTTAACCATCGGCATTGCGATCATCCAGAAGGTGCGAAGTTCTCCGGCGCCGTCCAGACGGGAGCTTTCCAGAACCGCATCGGTCACATTGGTCTCCATGAACTGCTTCATCAGGTACAGACCAAGCGAGGTTCCCCATGCGGGAATGATGATTGCCCAGTAGGTATCAATGATCTTGAATGCACTCATCAGGATAAAGCAGGTAACTGCCGTAACCGTCTGGTGGAACATCAGCGAGGTTCTTACCAGCTTGAACATTCCCTTGCCGCCGGGGAATTTGATCTTTGCCATAGCGTATGCGGCAAGCGAGGAGAAGAAGAGGTTTCCGAGGGTACCGGACACGGAGGTAAACACCGTGTTGAAAATGTATCTCGAGAAAGGAACCATACTTCCGCTCATCAAGGTAAACAGATCCTTGAAGTTGGTGCCGGTGGGCGAAACCACGTAGAAGCGGGGCGGGAACATCCACAACTCATCCAGAGGTTTAAGGGACTGGATCACCACATAGTACATCGGCAGGAACATGAATGCTCCGAGGATCACCATGATAAAGATGATACCGGCGTCTCCTCCCCGGGAACGGGCAAGTACAACTTTATGTTTTCTTGTTCTTAACTTTGCCATATTATGTACCTACCTTTGAAAGCATCTTCTTGATCAGCGCATTGGCACCGATCATCACCACAAACAGCACCACGGCAATGGTGGAAGAATAACCAAGCTCAAAGCGCTGGCTTCCGTAGTCCTCCAGATGGTGGACGATGGTGTGCGCTGCGTAGTCAACCGACGGAAATCCGCAAAGTGCGGTTACGATACCGCCGAAGCCGAACGACTGGGTAATGGACATGACCGCACCGAACATCAGCTGAGGCTTGATATTCGGAAGCGTGATGTACCACAGCTCCTGCCAACGATTGCGGATACCGTCCACGGCGCCCGCCTCAAACTGCGCTTTGTCAATTCCCTGCAAACCTGCGATAAAGGAAAGGAACGCCGTACCGAGGGAGGTCCACAATGCCACCACGATACACAGCGGCATTACGTATTTTTTGTCTTCAAACCATGCGATTTCCTTGGTAATGATACCAAGCTTCATCAGCCATGCGTTTGCCCATCCGTAGGAGTCACTGGAGAACAGGGTCTGCCATACCAGGTAAACCTGACCGGAAATGGAAGGTGCGTAGAAGATCAGGGTAACTACCGCACGGATCTTCGGGGAAAGCTCGTTGATAAACCATGCGATCATCAGGGACATCACATAGGAAACCGGTCCTACGATCGCCGCAAATATCAACGTGTTCTTTGCTGCTATGAGGAATATGTCGTCATCGAGAAACAGTCGGATGTAGTTGTCGAACCAAACAATATTCGGCATTTGAAGCAAGTTAAAGTCTGTAAAACTGATAACAATGGAAAGCAACACAGGCAGGACGGTGAAGCAGGTAAAGACGATCATATAAGGTGCCACCATGAAGTAAGCTGCCTTATTCCGTTTGATCTCTTTCCATGTCCACTGCGCTTTGGTCATATCCTTGCGTGCTACAGCTTTCTTTTCTGCCGTTTTCTGTGACATGAACTTTTATCTCCTTAATTAGATTTTGCTCTCATTTGTACGCTTCATAGGTTTTCAGCGCCGCCGCCGCTTCTCTCATATAGGTCACGACATTCCGGAACAGTCCGGAGTCAAGCTCTTCCAGAGCGTCTGCCAGAGAAAGCAGGGATGCGTAATCCTCGGTGGTATAGCCGGCAATCAGTTTTTCCACGTTGTTGCACGTTTCGTCATAACTTGCGGAATACGAGGAGGATTTCCGAACGTCTTTCAGTTCGGTTTCTGCCTGGAGCATACGTTTTTCAGCCAATGTCTGTCCGACATAGTCAAGGGTTTCCAGACCGAACTCGGAACGCTTACGGGTAATTTCCTTATTGATCGTGGTGATGTACTTCTGCAGCTCGGTAACCGGGTTGGCGCCGTCGTTGAATGCGCTCAGGAACGCAAACTTGGTGTAACGGTCAATGATGTAGGAACCGGGGTAGTTCGGCACCGACGCCAGACTGTTGAACTGGAGCGCCAGCTGCTCGTACTCTTCGGTGGTCCAGGGCATACTCTCCAGAGCAGACATATTCGCCGTTGCGTGCTTAGCGGAAGGACCGAGGATCGCCACCATTTCGTTGGAGTAGTCGATCTGGCACTGTGCACCGACGTGCCACTTCATGAATTCCCATGCGCCACGCTCATCTTCGCATCCGGTAATCATAACGATTGCGCTGACGGTGGATACCGACACGTTGTTGATGTTGCCGTCCGCATCCTCATAGCCGGGTAGCGGGTAGAAGCCCCACATTCCTTCGATTTCGGTTGCGAACACCTTCAGCTGGTTGTAGGTTGCGGTGTAGGTGGCAAATCCGATCGGCATCTCACCGGTACGGAAACGGTTTGCAAAGTCGTACTTGTAGGGGAACGAGTACATGGTGAACATATCACACATGGTCTCGAAAGCGTCAAGCGCCACGTTGGAATCCAGGTTGATTCGCATACCGTTGTCGGCAAACAGCTCGCCGCCCTTCTGGTACAGGAAGATCTTACAGTCGTTGTGCATAGCGATCTGCATGTTGTTTGCCTGGAGGATCGGGATCGCCGCCTTTACGTCGTCCCAGGTTTTCGGAATGTCGATATTCAGCTCTGCCAGGATATCCTCACGCACGAACATCATCTGGAAGTTCTGCGTTTCCGGCAGACCGTAGTAGTGAAGATCCCGGTTGGCATCTTCAATACCAAGCACCATCATTGCCGCTTCGTTGAAGTCCACCAGCGTCTCGTCAAAGCCGTCCATGTCCTCGATCTCCACCAGAGCGCCACGGATTGCGTAGTTGATAACGTCGCTCTGTCCAAGACCGATGTAAACGTCCGGTCCCATCTGAGAAAGAATAGAGGGAAGCAGAGTGGAGCCGGCAACCAGCTTCAGGTTGATGGAAATGCCGCTCTGCGGGGTAAAGTCGTTGTTGATCAGGCTTCGGATAACCTGCGACTGGTCACGACCGTATGCAAGCCATACCTCTACCACTTCCTCGGCGTCCTCTTCGGTCATAGCGCCCATCCGGTTGTAGTTCCGGAAGAAGCTCTTGAAGAAGCTGGAGATCTCGTGAACGAATGCCTGCCAGAAGTTTGCGTTTGCCTTCGGCACCTTTTCGTCCTCATTCTGAATTACCAGGAAGTCCAAGGTAAGCGGTTGCGTCTTTGCGTCGCTCAGCCAGGTTCCGAGAGAACCGATGTAGGTCTTGAGCTGTTCCAAATTCTTTGCCACGTTGTCGTCGTCACGACCCATTTCGCCAAGCAGACGTGCCACCTTTTCCAGGGTCGCCGTCATGGAGCTTTTTACGTTGGCGATCGACGCCAGCTCTGCGGCAACGTTGTTGAGATTGGTGGACTGCTGGATCATGTCGATCATGGTGTCGGGCATGACACGGGAGAAACCGTAGTCACGGACTTCGTCCGGGCTGGGTCCGGTCAGCTTCAGGATGTTCAGGTAGTCCTTGTTGATAGAGTCCAGAGATTCCTGAACCCGTCTTACGATGTCGCCCATGGTTCCGAGAGAAACCTCAAGGCGCAGGGTGTAAACCACACCCTCTTCAAAGTAGAAGGAAAAGTCGGTCTTGCCGTCGGTCAGATAACCTGACTGCCAGCTGGAATCATAGTTGAACTGCAATCTTGCCGCTTCTTCAAACGGAACGCCGTTATAGTATCCGTCGTCACCCTCGTTCAGAGCGCCCTTTTCGCTGTACAACGACAGGATACGGGAGGTATACATACCGTCCAGAATACTCTGCTTGAAGCGTGCGGCGATCTGATACATACCGCTCTTATCCACTTCAAAGCGGTATTCGATCCACTGTCCGGAGGACTGCCACTTGTCGCCGCCCACCGTGTTCAGGATCGTTCTGCCGGTGGAAACCGGAGAGTTGATTGCCGAAGTGGTATCCGAGATCGGATAAATGGTCTGAGAAGAAGCAGCGCTGAAATACTCCGCCTCAATCTTGACCTTGCCCTCGCCCTTGGGCTTGTTTGCGTAACGGGCGCTGTATTCCTCATAGGAAATGTTGTCTTCCGGCGGAACCAGACGGATCTCGGAGATCACGATCGGTTCATTGACCGCTTCCAGAGCGATCGTCGTCTTGCCGTCCTCACCCGGCTCTATCACAAACTCAAAGGGAGTCTGCAAAAATCCGTTGGCATCCTTGAACGCATACGTCGTCCACTCGGGCGCCTGCACCAGACTGGAACGGATCTCGTTGAGGTCGATGTCCTCGGTGAAGAACCGGATGGTCTGCTCATCTACCAGAGACGAAATATCCGAATCCCAGTGATCGGGCATATTATATATAATGTAGGTTTTGCCGTTTTCTTCCTTGGCTTCTGCGGTAATTCCCATCCCGGCAGCCTTGGCAAGATAGTCCGAAGCGCTTTCCTTTGCGGGAACCTCAAACTTTCCGCTCGGGTATACGTTCTTCCAGATCTTCGAAATAGTCATCGCCCGTGCCTCGGCAAACGGAACGCTTCCGTTCACAGAGAAGATTCTCTCGATGGATGCCGATTTGTTTTCCACCGGATAATACTCGATCACCAGATTGTAGCGCTTTGCCTCGGTAATGCCGTCCAGCGTCCAGGTCACCTTGCCGTTGCTCGGGAGATACAGTCCCTCCCGACCGTCGTAGGTCGCCTTGTGCGCAACGGTGTCGGACTCCGCATCTGCCGCCGGGGCAGAGCCGTCCTTCAACCGAAAGACTCCGTCAACGCCGGGGATCGTGATTTCTTCCGTGGCTCTCGGCACGTCGGAGTGTTCCCCTATGTACTCGTTGTACGAAATCGCATTCAACAGCTCCCGGATGTCGCTTGTCGTGATATCGGTGGTGGAAGAAGAGCCTTCCTGCGCCCCAACCATGAGGACGCCGCCGCCGAATGTCAAAAACACAGCCAGGATAAGCGCTGTCGCTTTCAGAAATTTCGTGTTTTTCATTCCCAATTTTTCCTCCTGCAAATTGAATTTTGAAGAATGCGTGGAAAAGTACATTCTCCTTAGCCTGATGAGATCCACCAGCAGATTTGCCATGCTCTTCGCAGTATTTCCGGCGTGCCTTCACACGGAATCAGGAGGTCCCGGCAAAAGACCCGCCGATCGGCTCAGCGATCCGGCGCCACGTTCCGAAAGCAGGAAACGGGACGCACAACACCCAGCAATACTTCAAAAAGGCGAAACCGTCTGCGGTTTTTCCGCATTGTTCCGCAGTGATATGCCGCACAAGGCAGGCATACCGGATCAATCATACCGATATCTTATCATAAAAAGCAAAAAAAGTCAAGCCGTCTTGCCGAATCTGCTCTCCGTCAGGCAGGCGTCCGACGGGATAAAAAAGCTGATACGGATTTGTCAGAATCGTCAGGTTTGCAGGAATTATTTAAAAACGCCATGAAATGTAAATGTGATTTACTCAAAATATGTATATTGACTGTATATTTTGTCGGTATCTGGTGAATTTGCCCTGATTTTTTCATGTATAAACTTAGCTTTTAAAAGTAAGTAAAAACATTTTACCGTCGTCCGCATAAGGAAAATCCTTCCGTGCTTAAAAAGCAGATGGTTTTTTGTTAAATGTGCACAATTTTTTCTCCAAAATTTCTACACTCAAATTTTTTGCCCGTTTTTCAAAATCAAAAACGGCTTTTCCGGCAAAAATGCAAAAAAGCCGCTTTTGAGTTCCATATGTTTTTATATTATCCATAAATATCCATACAATACACATCTTTCCATTTCGCTTGTAATAACCGCTCCTCCGGCAGATATCCACTGCCAAAAAGCAAAAAGCAGAGCCGCCGCATCTGCCGGCAGCTCTGCTTTTTTGATGTCAGACAGTCGCTTTGGACGCAAATTTCTGCTTTGCCTGCGTCACCTTGCTGTCCTCCGCCTTTTCGGTCTGATACCACCCTCTGTTCTGCATCTCGCTGAAAACCTGTTCCTGGATCCGGTGCTCCTCCTCCAGAATTCCGGACAGGCAGTTGCGCACTGCCGTTGTTTCGGTCTCACACAAGAAGGTGTTGTACACGTCCGTCATCTGCTTCTGCGAGGTAAGCAGGTCGGTGATTTTTGCCTTATCGTCAAATCCGCTGTTCTGTTCCATATTTTCCTCCGTATTTTATTTCAGATTGGAAACCAGCTCGTCAAAGTGCCGCTGGTGCATGAGTGCTACCTGTTCGTAGCTGTTCTTCAGCTCGGTGTCGGTCGTCTCGCACGCATACTGACGGTACTTTTTGATCAGGTTTTCCTCCATGGTCAGCAAATCGGAAAGCCCGCTCAGCTCTTTGGATGTGATCTGTGCCATTTCTTTTCTCCTTTTCCTTTTCAAGATACTCCTATTATGAAAAAGATGTCGCCCGATTATACGGTCCACACCGCAAAAAATCAAAAAGTTTCCTTCCGGATATAAAAAAGCATTGTCAGACGCCGCAAAATATGGTATAATAAGGGTGATATCTTTTTGATAAGCCATGACGAATTGTGTCATTTTTTATTATAATTTATCTGTAAAATCATTATAATCAAGCGATTTGATTTTATGTTTTGTATCGTTTTTAACAGGAGAACAGATTTCATGAATACTTATCCCCAAGCTACCATTACCGAAAAAGGCGAAAAGCTGTTGCGTGGCGGTCACGTATGGGTCTATGCCGACGAAGTCCTTTCGGTCGATGCGCCCTATGAAAACGGAGATCTGGTAAAAGTCCTTTCCGGAAAAGGGAAATTTCTCGGTTGCGGCTTCATCAACGACCACTCCAAAATCCGCATCCGCATCGTCTCAACCAACGCAAACGACCGCTTTGACAACGCTTTTTGGGAGAGAAGGGTGCACTACGCTCTCGACTACCGCCGCTGTGTAATGGGCAGGGATTTTTCCTGCTGTCGCCTGATCTTCGGAGAGGCGGACGGTTTTCCCGGACTGACGGTAGACCGTTTCGGAGAAGTGCTGGTAGCGCAGGTCCTTTCCCTCGGCATTGAGCGCATCAAAAATATCATTTTCGACATGATTGTAAAAAGCATCACAGAATCCGGCGAAAATATCACCGCTTTCTATGAGCGGAACGACGTGGCAATCCGGGAGCTGGAAGGCTTGACACAGTATACTTCTTACTATTCATCCCCCGTTTTGGCATCCGACGGATCCGGCATCACCGAAATTGAAGAAAACGGCATAAAATATCGGGTAGACTATCAGAACGGTCAAAAGACCGGATTCTTTCTGGACCAGAAATACAATCGCCGTGCCGCCGCAACGCTTGCGCGCGGCAAAAAGGTGTTGGAGTGCTTTACCCACACCGGCTCTTTTGCCCTGAACCTTGCGGCGGCAGGCGCCCAAAAGGTGACCGCCGTGGACATCTCCGCCGACGCCCTGGAGACTGCCGGATACAACGCCCGGCTGAATTCTCTGGAGGACAAGATCGACTTTGTGTGCGCCGACGTATTCGACCTCCTCACCGAACTTGTCAAAAAGGGCGAGCACCCTTACGATTACATTCTTCTTGACCCGCCCGCCTTTACCAAAAGCCGCAGTACGCTGAAAAACGCCATTGCCGGCTATCGTGAAATCAACTATAAAGCCATGAAACTCCTGCCCCGTGGCGGCTACCTCGCCACCTGCTCCTGCTCGCACTTTATGACCGGCACCTATTTCCGGCAGATGCTTCACAACGCCGCCGCTGACGCCGGCGTTTCCCTGCGGCAGATCGAAGCCCGCCAGCAATCGCCAGACCACCCCATTCTCTGGAACGTCCCCGAAACCGACTACCTAAAATTCTACCTGTTCCAGATCGTATAACTGCAAGCAAAAAAGACCGCCGGGGCACTGGCGGTCTTTTCTGTTATTCTCTGCTCCTCCGTCAGAATTGCTCTTCCATCCGAAGCTTACCTCCCCCCTCTGTTTCGCCATAAATCCGTTGCTTTGGCAAGAGAAATCGTCCGGTTTTCCGGGACACACTCATAAAAACGGTAATTTTTTTCCGAAAATCAAGAAAATGCTTGAAAACAGGGAAAAAATGCGGTATAATATCATAATGGACAGAAAATCAAAAAGAACAGCCTCTCCGCATACCGCCGGACGGCTGGAAGGAGACCGATGTTAGAATTCAGAAACGTATCCTATACAGTAGACGGAGAAAAAGAAATATTAAAACACATCGACCTGGTGATCGACGACGGCTTTGTAGCGATTACCGGTCCCAACGGAAGCGGAAAATCCACGTTGGCAAAGCTTGTCATGGGAATCATACGCCCCACGGAGGGTCGGATCCTCTTTGACGGGCAGGATATCACCGACCTGTCGGTGACCGATCGTGCCAATCTCGGCATCAGCTTTGCCTTTCAACAGCCGGTGCGCTTCAAGGGCATCACGGTAAAGGACCTGCTTTCGCTGGCGGCAGGCAAAAACGCCACGGTTTCCGAGGCGTGCGCTTATCTTTCCGAGGTGGGACTTTGCGCCAAGGATTATATCAACCGTGAAGTGAACGCCTCGCTTTCCGGCGGCGAGCTGAAACGGATTGAGATCGCCATGATTAACGCCCGGGGCACCCGGCTTTCGGTGTTTGACGAGCCGGAAGCAGGCATCGACCTGTGGAGTTTCCAGAACCTCATCAAGGTTTTTGAAAAAATGCACGAGCGGACAAACGGCACCATTCTCATCATTTCGCACCAGGAACGCATCCTCAACATCGCCGACAAGATCATCGTGATCGCCGACGGCACGGTAGCGGAATACGATGAAAAAGACAAGGTTTTCCCGAAGCTCATGGACGTCAGAACGGGATGCCGGTACACCAGAACCGTATGAGCGGAAAGGACGGAAAAGCTATGGATAAGATACAACAGAATCTTCTGCAGGAGGTTGCCGGGATCCACGATGTTCCCCAGGGGGCGTATTCCCTGCGTATCAACGGCAGTCTGTATGGCAAAAACTCCTCAGAGCATATCACTATCAATAAAAAAGAGGACAAACCGGGTATTGACATCATCATCAAACCCGGCACCAAAAACGAGAGCGTTCACATTCCGGTTCTGCTTTCCCAGACCGGGCTGAAAGAGCTTGTCTACAACGACTTCTACGTTGGCGAGGACTGTGACGTCACCATCGTTGCCGGATGCGGGATCCACAACGGCGGCGACCAGACGGCAGAGCACAGCGGAATTCACTCCTTTTATGTGTCGAAAAATGCAAAAGTAAAGTATATCGAAAAGCACTACGGCGAGGGAGACGGAAACGGCAAAAACGTGATGAACCCCACGACCTACGTGGAACTTGGCGAAAATTCGCACATGGAAATGGAGACTGCACAGATCAAGGGTGTGGACTCTACCGAGAGAAAGACGCACGCAATTCTGTCGAAAAATGCAACCATTACCATTCACGAAAAAATCATGACGCACGGTTCCCAGCACGCACAGACCGAGTTTTCGGTAGAGCTGAACGGCGAAGGCTCGGGCGCTCACGTAATCTCCCGCTCGGTTGCCAAGGATCACTCCTCCCAGAAATTTATTTCCCAGGTAATGGGCAACAACCGATGTCACGGTCACACAGAGTGCGACGCCATTATCGTGGACCACGCCACCGTGGCGGCGGTGCCGGAGATTATGGCAAACCACCCGGATGCGGCACTGATCCACGAAGCCGCAATCGGAAAGATCGCAGGCGAACAGCTGGTCAAGCTCATGACCCTCGGTCTTACCGAAAAAGAAGCGGAAGAGGAAATCATCAACGGTTTTTTACGGTGAAAAGCGGGGGAAGCGGGGAAAACTTTTCTGGAGAAAAGTTTTCCCCGGCCCCCTTTCAAAAGACTTCAAACAAGGGTTAAGGGTAAACGCTGACCCGGGGTTTCACCGTTGCGGAAGTTTAGCACGGGGTTGGTACGCTCGACGCTTGGAGATCCCGACCTGCGGTCGCCCTGACGGGTTCGACTCCGGGTTTCGCCCTCCGCTCAGGATGACACGAGGGCGGAAATGGAGTGCAGGGGTCTGTGCGCTCGACGATTGGAGATCCCGACCTACGGTCGCCCTCCGGGTTCGACTCCG
>ENA-ORMN01001136-ORMN01001136.1-human-gut-metagenome-genome-assembly--contig:-NODE-1136-length-27672-cov-5.521780_pt1 | contig 27672 bp, 38 predicted proteins | sample MGYA00242102_ERZ508993 | MGnify/ENA primary metagenome ERZ508993 (study PRJEB26280, sample SAMEA2338770) | human gut metagenome | biome: human gut; feature: human-associated habitat; material: faeces...
TTGGCCTCACCGGACAAACCAATGATATATCCCTTCAACTCTCTATTTCCGCTTCCAAAGGGAATGATCACCATGGCTCCGATCACCGCATCCTCATGCATCTCCTCCGGCACAATATACTGAAATGGCCGGTCCAGGCTTTTTACGGATATGTCTACGATTACATCTGCAAATATCATATGTTTCCCCATTTCGCACTTCTCGGTTATTACTTTATAAAACGACCATCCTTCACAACATCCGCAACCAGCTCACGCTCATCCATATGATGCTTTTGTCCTTTAATCTCCTGATAGTCCTCGTGTCCCTTGCCTGCCAGTACGATCACGTCACCCTCTTTTGCATTCTCAATGGCATAACGGATTGCCTCTGCCCGGTCAATGATCGTGACATATTCTCCGTCTGCCTTTTGAACCCCTGTTACGATATCATCCAGAATCGCCTGCGGCTCCTCATTTCTTGGATTATCCGAGGTAACAATGGTCAGATCTGCAAGTTTTGAGGATACTTCTCCCATCTGGAAACGTCTGTCTCTGGAACGGTTTCCACCACATCCAAACAGGCATACCAGTCTGTGCGGGTTATATTCCTTCAATGTTCCAAGAAGGCTCTCAAGCGCCATGGCATTGTGCGCATAATCGATCATCAGCGTAAATTCGTCGGATACCTTGATCATCTCAATACGACCTTTCACCTTGGCTACTTTCAGCGCTTTGATGATATTCTCTTCAGATACTTTGAAATGACGGCAGATGGCAATGGCTGTCAGGGAATTGTAGATGCTGAATTTACCCGGAATATCAATCTCAACCGGGAAGTCCAGAAGTCCCTTCACATGGTAGGAAATTCCAAGATATCCTTTTCTTCCCACCAGTTTCGCATCTTCTGCACGGAGATCCGCTTTTTCAGAAAATCCGTATGTCTCAAGCTCACAGGTATGGCCATCGATAATACGTTCAAAATGTTCATCATCACGGTTTACGATACCAACCTTACATTGTTTCAGAAGCATGGATTTACAGTGAAGATAATCATCGAAATCTTTATGTTCATTCGGTCCGATATGATCTGGCTCAATATTTGTGAAAATTCCAAAATCAAAGACAAATCCCTGGGTTCTGTGAAGCATCAGTCCCTGTGAAGAAACCTCCATAACTACCGCGTCGCAGCCCGCTTCAACCATATCATGGAAATATTTCTGAACCATATACGATTCCGGTGTTGTATTGGCTGCCGGGATATGTTTCTCTCCAATAATGGCTTCGATCGTTCCGATCAGCGCTTCTGTGTTTCCCGGCTCAAACAAAAAGCCGGTCACGCCGTCCTCCACCACGTCCGCCGAACCGTTGATCCGGCTGGCAATGCAGGCTCTTCCGATAGCCGACGCCTCCAGAAGAACGTTCGGCACACCCTCGCCGCCGAGAGAGGGGAGCACCGCACAGTGGCATTGCCGGATGCACTCTCCGGCAGGTTCCCGGTATCCGAGGTATTCGATCCAGCCCTCTTTTTCATAGCGCTTTATTTTCTTCTGGTACTTTTTCCGTTCGGGGGCGCCTATTACCAGAAAGCGGGTGTCAGGGTGCCGCCGGCGGATCCTCCGGGCAGATTCCAGATACAGGTCGATTCCTTTGAGCGGGATCAGCCTGCCCGCAAAAATAAACCGTATCTCCCGGTCGTCCGGCATTTCGGAGAAGAAGTTTTCCTCGGCGTTGACGCCCGAGCCGGGCAGGAGCGCATCGTTGCCGCATACCATCCGGTGCCTGACAAAATAATCCCGGTCGCCGGAATTCTGAAAAAATACGAGATCCGCATGCCTTACCGAGCGGCGATAAAGAAAACGGAGAAAGATTGCCAGCAGGTCATTTTTCAAAAAAGTCCCTCCGGTTCCGGTGATGTTGCAGACCTGCCGGTAGCCGAGGGCATGGGACGCCATTGCGCCGTATATATTGGGTTTTATGGTGTAGCTCAGGATAATGTCCGGGTCGATCTCACGGAAAAGCTTCCGGTAGGTGCAGATCAGCTTTATATCCCGGATGGGATTTTTGCCGTGCGCCGATACGGGCGTTTCCACAATCCTGCATCCCAGCTCTTCAAAGTACCGGTTCCGCTCGTGAGCGGGCAGGGAAAGCCAGATCTCATGCCCCGCCGCCGCAAGCTCCCGGATAAGCTCCCGCCGGTATGCGTAAAGTCCGATAAAATGGTTGGAGAGAAACAAAATCCGCTTTTTGTTTCCGCCTCGTACTGTCTTTCTGTTTTCCGTCTCCATAATACTCCCAAAGATGATGATTTCACTCCTTATTTTATCATTTTGCCCGACATTTGTCAACATTTTTCGACAAATTGTCCGGCATTTCTGAATGAAATTCCTGAAATTGGAAGATTATAAAATTTTTCTTGACATTCTTCTTATTCCGTTGTATAATTGTTTTAATATGGGCTGCTTTTCCGGGCGGATTTTATAACGGTTCAGGTAAAGGCAGAGTCCGGCAGACATAATGTTGCAAAATACCAATAAGCTGACCTGTAATTGAACACAGATCATTTTATTGGTTAAAAACAGGCAATTTGAGACCGCAAGCGTTCAGATTTTTTCTTTGGGCAGAAAAATGTGAACAGAGTATATTGCCTTTGAACAAAGAAAGGAAGCAGACAATGGAACTGACCCGTAAACAATTTGATATTCTGGAGGCGCTTGCAACCTCGAAAACCTCTCTTACCCAGCGTGATCTTGAAAAGACCACCGGACATTCGCTGGGGACGATCAACAAAACGATGAAGGAGCTGACCGACCTCGGCTACGTGACCGACGGCGCTATCAACAACAACGGCGTCAATGCGCTGGAGCCTTACCGTGCCAAGAGGGCGGTGTTCATTGCCGCCGGTTTCGGTTCCCGCCTGGTGCCGATCACCTTCAATACGCCGAAGCCGCTGGTGCGTGTTCACGGAAAGCGGATCATTGACGGACTGCTGGATGCGTGCCTGGAAGCGGGGATCAACGAGATCTATATCGTCCGGGGCTATCTTGCCGAACAGTTTGACCAACTGCTTTACAAGTATCCGATGATCCGGTTCCTGGAGAATCCGAGCTATAACGAAGCCAATAACATTTCGTCCTCCATGTGCGCAAGATATATGCTTTCCAACGCATACGTCTTTGAGGCGGATCTTCTTATCAGCAACCCGAAGATCATCAAAAAGTACCACTATACCTCAAATTTCCTTGCCATCAAAAAGGCACGCACCGACGACTGGTGCTTTGAGGTAAAGGACGGAATCATCACGGAGGAAAAGGTTGGCGGTCTTGACTGTTGGCAGATGGTGGGGATCTCCTACTGGAACGAAGCGGACGGACATAAGCTTGCCGCAGACATTCCCGATACCTTTGCATCCCCCGGCGGCAAGGAGCGGTACTGGGAGCAGGTCCCGCTGGTGTTCCACAAGGAGCACTACAAGGTAGAAGTACGGGAATGCCGGGACGAGGACATTATAGAGATCGACACCTTCAAAGAGCTGAAGGCGATCGACAAAACGTATGACGTTTGATGATACGAAAAAGACGAATGGAGTAAAAAGACATGGATAAAAAAGAACAACCCGGACTCAAGCGCCAGCTCAGCCCGATGTCGGTGTGGGCAATTGCTTTCGGATGTATCATCGGCTGGGGATCCTTCATCAACCCCGGCAAAAAGTTTTTGCCGAACTCCGGCGTTGCCGGAACGGCGATCGCCATGGTGCTCGGTGCGCTTGTCATGATCATCATTGCGTTTTCGTATGCCTACATGGTGCCCAAGTATCCGAAGGCGGGCGGAGAATTCACCTTTACCAAGATGTGCTTCGGCAAGACTGCCGCTTATCTTTGCGGTTGGTTTCTGGTTGCCGCCTATCTGACGAACCTTCCGATGAACTCTACGGCTATCGGGTTGATCGTGGACGGTCTTGACGGCAGTGCCGACATTCTGAAATGGGGTTTCCATTATCAGATTGCGGGTTTTGACGTCTGGATGGGCGAAATGCTTCTGGCTATGGGTATTCTCGTTCTGTTCGGTATTCTCAACATCCTCGGCGTGAAGAAAGCCGGTTTTGTGCAGACCGTGCTTGCCGCTACGCTGGCAGTCTGCGCCTTTACGCTCTGTCTTGCCGGAATCTTTTCTGCCAAGGCGCAGGGGATCAACATGGAGCCGATATGGGGCTTTGATAAAGCAGCGGCAATGGCGGCGGGGGCGACGACCGAAAATATCGGGGAGTTTGCCCATACCGGCACGAAAGGGATTCTTTCCGCTATTCTTGCCACCTTTGCCATTGCGCCCTGGGCGTTTGTCGGCTTTGACACCATTCCGCAGGCGGCAGAGGAATTTAAATTTTCCTACAAAAAAGTAATGCTGATCATGCTGATCGCCATTATCTTCGGATGCTTTGTCTATACCTCCAACAACACGGTTGCGGCGATTGCGCTGAAAAACTGGCCTGATCGTGTCATGGCGGGAGAATGGGTGCTTCTGATTGCGGCGGAGGAACTGCTCGGGACATTCGGAAAGGTGCTCATCGGTGTCGGCGTGTCCTGCGCCGTGCTCTCCGGTATCATGGGCTTTTATCTTGCCTCCAGCCGTCTGATGTACTCCATGAGCCGTGACGGTTATCTGCCCGCCGTGTTCGGAAAGATTGACGAAAAGCACGGTACGCCGAAAAATGCCATGATCTTTTGTATCCCGATCTCGCTTTCGGGACCGATTCTCGGCAGAGAGGCGCTTGGTTGGTTTGTGGATATGTCGGCGATTGGCGCATCCATCGGATATTTCTTTACCTGTGCGGCAACGCTTGTCACGCTTCGCCGTGACAAGGACGGAACGGTGTTTCTTAAGGTGATGGCAAGCGTGGGATGCGCTTTCTCGGTGCTCTTTATGGTGCTGCAGCTGGTTCCGATTCCCGGCTTTGAGGGCGTGCATTTCGGCACCCAAAGCTATCTGATGCTGGCGGCGTGGGTCCTGCTTGGCGTGGTCTTTTATATAAAAGAAAGAAAAAATTTCCGGGCGGAGACGTAAAGTCGGGCGCTGAGGGAATAATAGAGACGAAAGATGCGGTCTTCAGGAGGAAAAGAATTTGAATATCGAAAAAATAAAAAGAAATGTGTTGCTGAACCCCGGTCCTTCCACCACGACCGATACGGTCAAAATGGCGCAAGTGGTGCCGGATATCTGTCCCCGGGAAAAGGACTTTGCCGGGCTGATGAGGGGCTTGCGTGAGGATCTGGTAAAGATCGTTCATGGGGATACTGAAAAATACACGAGTGTATTGTTCTGTGGTTCGGGCACGCTGAATATTGACATTTGCCTCAATTCGCTTCTGCCGGCGGGGAAAAAAATCCTGGTGGTAAACAATGGGGCGTACAGCACCCGTGCAGTTGAGATCTGCCGTTATTACGGACTGCCGCATATCGATCTTTCGTTCCCGGTAGACCAAATCCCTGATCTTGCCGTCGTGGAGGAAACGCTGAAAAACGACCCGGAAATCGCACTGGTCCATACCACGCATAATGAAACCGGTACGGGACTTCTCAACCCTATACGGGAGATTGGTGCACTTGCACACCGGTATGGAGCGATCTTTACGGTTGATACCACATCGACCTATGCAATGCGCCCGATCGACATCGGGAAGGACAATATTGACTTCTGCATGGCAAGTGCGCAGAAAGGGCTTATGGCAATGACGGGGCTGTCGTTTATTGTTGGAAACCGAGCGCTTATTGAAGCCAGTGCGGCGTATCCGAAGAGAAGCTATTACTGTAATCTGTATCTGCAATACGATTTCTTTGAGCGGACGGGAGAAATGCATTTTACTCCGCCGGTCCAGACGATCTATGCCGCTCTCCAGGCACTTCGGGAGTACTGGGCAGAGGGAGAGCAAGCCAAGTGGGAAAGGCATACCCGGGTATTCCGGGCGATCTGCGAAGGACTGGACGAGCTGGGATTCCGGCAGGTCATTAAGCCGGAGTGGAGATCGGGGCTGGTAGCGTCCGCCGTCTATCCGGATGATCCGGCGTGGAGCTTTGAAGCGGTACACGATTATTGTTATGAAAGAGGTTTTACCATTTACCCCGGGAAAATATCAACTACGAACACTTTCCGCCTTTGCGCACTGGGAGCGATTGACGAAGGGGATATCCGGGATTTCTTTGCGGTATTCCGGGAGGCACTGAGCGTAACCGGCGTGCAGATTCCTGTCCGGTACAATGGGTAAGGAGAATAAAATGAAAACGGTATATACTTGTTTTTGCACCGATGTCATTCATGAGGGGCATCTGAATATCATTGAGCAGGCACATAAGTTGGGTAAGGTCGTAGTAGGCGCCCTGAGCGACCAGGCTCTTGTCCGGTATAACAAATTTCCAACCGTATCGCTGGAGGACAGAATAAAGCTTTACGGTAGTATTGACGGCGTGGAGCAGGTGATCGTTCAGAATGACATGAATTATGGTGATGTCATTCCCGTGCTGAAGCCGGATTACGTCATTCACGGTGACAACTGGAAAGAGGGACCGGAGGCTTCCATTCGGGAAAGTGTGTTGCGGCTTCTTGCGGAATATGGCGGGGAGCTGGTTGAGCCGGGCTACACCTATAATGAGAATGTGCACAAGGTGGATTTGCAGCTCAAGGAAAAGCTGGCGATGCCCGAGTACCGCCGCAAGCGGTTACGGCAACTGATCGCTATGTGCCCGGTGGTCAAGGTGATCGAAGCACACAGCGGTCTGACGGGGCTGATCGCCGAAAAAACGGTGGTGGAGAATGACGGGAAGCTGGACCAGTTTGATGCTATGTGGGTGTCATCTCTCTGCGATTCGACCGCCAAGGGCAAGCCGGATATCGAGCTTGTGGATATGACCTCACGGTTTCGCACGATCGACGATATCATGGAAGTTACGACAAAACCCATTATTTTTGACGGCGACACAGGAGGACTGACCGAGCACTTTGTGTATACGGTGCGGAGTCTGGAGCGTATGGGCGTTTCGGCGGTTATCATTGAGGACAAGACCGGTCTGAAGAAAAACAGCCTGTTCGGAACCGAGGTCAGCCAGACGCAGGACAGCATAGAAAATTTCTGCACAAAGATCGCCGCAGGCAAAAAGGTACAGTTGACGGATGACTTTATGATCATTGCACGTATTGAAAGCCTGATTTTGGAGCAGGGAATGGAGGACGCTCTGACGAGAGCGGCGGCATACGTTGCCGCAGGCGCCGATGGTATTATGATCCACAGCCGTAAAAAGGATCCTGCCGAAATTCTGGAATTCTGCGATAAATTCCGTGCAGACGATCGGAATACACCGATCGTAGTGGTGCCGTCTTCTTTCAACACTATCACCGAAGAGGAGCTGGCGGCGCATGGGGTGAATATTGTTATTTACGCCAACCAGCTGACGAGAAGCGCATTCCCGGCAATGCAACAGACGGCAATCGACATTCTCAAGTACCACCGTGCCAAAGAGGTGGACGATCGACTGATGCCGATCAAGCAGATCATTACATTGATCGACGAGCTGTGAGGTAATCTATGAAAGTAGAAACATTTCTGGAAAAGACGGGGGCGGAGTTTTTTACCGGCGTTCCCGATTCCCAACTGAAAGCGCTTTGCGACTGCCTGATGGCGAAATACGGTGTGGATGGCAGACATCATGTGATCGCTGCCAACGAGGGAAACTGTGCGGCGATTGCCGCAGGCTATCACCTTGCGACCGGAAAAGTGCCGCTTGTGTACTTGCAGAATTCCGGTGAGGGCAATATTATCAACCCTGTGGCGTCTCTGCTGAACGACAGAGTTTATGCCATTCCGACAATTTTTGTGATCGGCTGGCGGGGAGAACCGGGTGTTCACGATGAGCCTCAGCATATTTATCAAGGCGAGGTTACGGTGAAGTTGCTGGATGATATGGAAGTCGCTACCTACATTATAGGTAAGGAAACGACCGGTTCCGATCTGGAAAAAGCAATGGCGGAGTTCGGAAAATTGCTGGCACAAGGAAAACAGGTTGCTTTCGTTGTCCGCAAGGGCGCTTTGGAGTTTGACGGCAAAGTAAAATATGAAAATACGAATACTATGAAGCGGGAGGATATTATCCGCCATATTGTAGCGTTCAGTGGAGAAGACAGCATCGTTTCAACGACCGGAAAGGCGAGCAGGGAATTGTTTGAGATCCGGGAAGCCAGTCATCAGGGACACGGCTTTGACTTTCTGACGGTCGGTTCCATGGGACACAGCTCGTCTATCGCATTGGGGATTGCTCTTCAGAAGCCGGAAAGAAAGCTGTGGATCATAGACGGGGACGGGGCAGCGCTCATGCACATGGGGGCTATGGCGGTCATGGGAGCGTATAAACCGGAAAATGTCGTGCATATCGTTATCAACAATGGCGCACATGAAACGGTGGGTGGTCAGCCTACAGTAATGAGCCGGGTGGATGTGGTGACGATCGCTAAAGGTTGCGGCTATCCTTCTGCTGTGAGTGTGGACAGCTTTGAAAAGCTGGATGAAGCGCTGAAAAACGCAAGGGAAGGGAAGGAGCTGACACTGATAGAGGTGAAATGTGCTATCGGCGCTCGGGAGAACCTTGGCAGACCGACGACCACGGCAAGACAGAATAAAGAAAGCTTTATGGCAGAGTTGCGGAAATAAGTCACATCTGTATAGGATATTCTTTTTTGTAAAGTCTGCGTGGTCAAGAAAACGTGTTGATCGAATTTTACTTCACGGAGCACGGGCTGTTGTAATTGCAACAGCCCTCATTTTTGATATGTCTGCCAAAGTAATCACCGTTTACTGCAAAACGAGGCGCATTTCCCGCAATTTCCGGGGGATTTCTGCCTGTTTGCGGCATATTTGAGGCGGGCGAAACGGCTTTGTGGACGGATTTCTTGAAAAAATCTCATATTTTTGTTATATTTTGATAAAAAATAGCTTGTATTTGTTTAAAAAATCTGCGATATCACGGTAAAATTTCTCTTGAAAAATCGTTTCATATATAGTATAATGATAAAGCTTGATATGCGTTGAAGCGAGAGGTTGCCGCCGGTGTGACGATCGGCGGGGAATTTTCGTGGAGTATGTCCGTTTTAACCGGGCGAAAGCAATTTCAAAATGCCGTTGTCCTTGCCCGTCAAGGCTTTGTGCTCTTCTTGATTGCATGAGTTTTCCCGGAGGTTGCCGATGCAGATGCTGATGTACGGCAATTCCGGATTTTTCATTGGGCAGTCAAGAAACGCGCGGCACGGTGTTGAGGGATCGCGCCCCTGAAAATGCGGGCCTGCGAGGAACATTCATGCAAGGCGCAGGCAGGCAAATACTTGTAAGGAGGAAAAAACAGGTGGCAGTCAAGGAGAAAATCAGAGTAAGACTGAAAAGCTACGACCACACACTGATCGACGCTGCGGCGGAGAAAATCGTGGACGTTGCGAAGAAAAACGGTGCAACCGTTTCCGGTCCTATTCCGCTTCCGACCGAAAAGGAGATCGTAACGATCCTCCGTGCGGTTCACAAGTACAAGGACAGCCGTGAGCAGTTTGAAATGCGCACGCACAAGAGACTCATCGACATCGTAAAGCCGTCTCAGAAAGTTGTAGACGCTTTGATGAACGTTGAGCTTCCCGCCGGTGTTGAAATCGAGGTAAAGATCTGAATCAAGCCCTCGGTGAGCAATACCAAACAAAGATAACAGCCGATGCAAGTTATTCACTTTACAGTTCGGCAACTTTGTAAGTCATGTTGGCGTCTCCGGGCGACCGGAAAACCAAGGCGTCAACCAATAATTTACAGGAGGAAAACAAAATGAAAAAGGGTATTATCGGAAAGAAAATCGGTATGACGCAGATTTTCGACGAAGTCGGAAACGTGATTCCGGTTACGGTAATCCAGGCAGGTCCGTGCGTGATCGCACAGAAGAAGACCGTGGAGTCCGACGGCTACAACGCCGTACAGCTGGGCTTCGGGGACGTGAAGGAAAAGCATCTGAGCAAGCCTGAAAAGGGACATTTCACCAAAGCAGGCGTTGAGTTCAGAAAGCATCTCAAGGAGTTCCGCCTTGACGATATCTCCGCTATGAACGTGGGCGACGTCATCACCGCCGATACCTTCGCCGTAGGCGAGAAGGTCGACATTACTGGTATGACAAAGGGTCGTGGTTACACCGGTGCCGTCAAGAGATGGGGACATCACATCCTGAGAATGACCCACGGTACAGGTCCTATCCACCGCCAGGTTGGTTCTATGGGCGCTAACTCCACACCTTCCAGAGTTTTCAAGAACAAGAAAATGGCTGGTCAGTACGGAAACGAGCAGGTAACGATTCTCAATCTTAAAGTTGTTAAAATCGATTCCGAAAAGAATCTTATCGCCATCAAGGGTGCCGTTCCCGGTGCCAAGGACGGTATTGTATTCATCCGTGACTCGGTGAAAGCATAAGCGGAAGGAGGAAATAAACGATGCCAAACATGAAAGTAATGGATATGACAGGAAAAGAAGTCGGTGAAATAACGCTGTCCGATGTGATCTTCGGCGCAACCGTTAATACCGCCGTCCTCCATGCCGCAGTCAGAGCGTATCTGATGAATCAGAGACAGGGCACCCAGTCCACGCTTACCCGCACCGAGGTTTCGGGCGGCGGCAAGAAGCCGTGGAGACAGAAGGGTACCGGCAGAGCACGTCAGGGTTCTACCCGTGCACCGCAGTGGACTCACGGCGGCGTTGCTCTCGGACCGAAGCCCAGAGACTACCGTGTGGACCTGAATAAGAAGACCAAGAGAGTGGCTCTCTTCAGCGCCCTTTCTTCCAAGGTCGCAGCAGGCGAGCTCATCGTAGTGGATGAGATCAAGCTGGAGCAGTTCAAGACCGCCGAAATGGTGAAGATGTTCAAGGCTCTCGGTTGCCAGAAAGAAGTAACCAAGACCTACAAGGTCACCACGATGAACGACGGTGAGGCAGTGAGAGAGAAGAAGACGAGAGTGGCTGTGGTTCCCCAGAGCGCACTTGTCGTTCTCCCCGGTGTGGATCGCTTTGTGGTCCGCAGCTGTGCGAACATTCCCGGCGTGACCACCACGCTTTACAGCACCATCAACGTATATGAGGTGCTCAAGGCAGAAAAGGTCATTATGACCAAGGCAGCCATTGAAAAACTTGAGGAGGTGTATGCGTAATGAAAATGGTACAGGATATTATCATCAAACCCATTATCACCGAGGCAAGCATGGATCGGATCGCAGACAAGAAGTACACCTTCAAGGTTTGTGCTGACGCAACCAAGCCTGAGATTGCTCACGCAGTGGAGACGATGTTCGGTGTGAAGGTTGCCGATGTCAACACGATCAATATGAAGAAAAAGCCCAAGAGACTCGGCGTTCACTTCGGATATACTTCCGAGTGGAAGAAGGCAATTGTCACACTGACTGCCGATTCCAAGACCATCGAGTTCTTCGACGGCCTTAACTGATGGTAGGAGGGAAAGAGAATGCCTACAAAGAAGTTTAAGCCTACGACCCCGTCCAGAAGACAGATGACGGTTCCGACCTTCGAGGAGCTGACCAAGTTCACCCCCGAGAAGAGCCTGATCGTAATCAAGAAGAAGTTTGCCGGACGCAACAGCTACGGCAGAATCACCGTTCGTCACAAGGGCGGCGGAAACAAGATCAAGTACAGAATCATTGATTTCAAGCGTGCCAATACCGCTCCCGCTACCGTGGTCGGCATTGAGTACGACCCGAACAGAAGCGCATATATCGCTCTCCTGCAGAACGAAGCAGGCGAGAAGAGCTATATCATCGCTCCTGTCGGACTGAAGACCGGCGACACGGTTTACACCGGTTCTGACGCCGATATCAAGCCGGGTAACACGCTCCCCATCGAGAACATCCCGGTTGGTACCTTTATCCACAACATTGAGCTTTATCCCGGTAAGGGTGCACAGCTTGTCCGTTCTGCCGGCGTTGCCGCACAGCTCATTTCCAAGGAAGGCGGTATCGCTCAGGTGAGACTTCCCTCCGGCGAGGTGAGAATCATCCGTCTGGATTGCAAGGCAACCATTGGTCAGGTGGGCAACATTGAGCACGACACCATCAAGTTCGGTAAAGCGGGTAAAACCAGACACCTGGGCATCCGCCCGACCGTCCGTGGTTCCGTAATGAACCCCTGTGACCACCCCCACGGTGGTGGTGAAGGTAAGTCGCCTGTCGGCAGACCTTCTCCTGTTACTCCTTGGGGTAAGCCTGCTCTGGGTTATAAGACCAGAAACAAGAAGGCAAGAACAGACAAGTTCATCGTAAAACGCAGAAACGCTAAATAAGGAGGGAATATAAGATGAGCAGAAGCCTGAAAAAAGCACCGTATGTAGAAGAAAAGCTTTATGCACGCATTTGTGCCATGAACGAAAAGAACGAGAAAAAAGTTCTTAAGACATGGTCCCGTGCATCTACCATATTCCCTGAGTTTGTAGGTCATACCATTGCCGTTCACGACGGAAGAAAGCATATTCCGGTATACGTGACCGAGGATATGGTGGGACACAAGCTTGGCGAATTTGCGCTGACCAGAACCTTTAAGGGACACGCCGGTTCCAAGACGTCCAATAACGGTAAATAATGCAAAGGGAGGAAAAATTCACGATGGAAGCAAAAGCAACGCTTAAATATGCAAGAATTTCCCCACGCAAGGTTAAAATCGTTCTGGACCTTATCCGGGGCAAGGATGCCGGTGTGGCAATGGCAATTCTGAAGAACACCAACAAGAGTGCTTCGGAATACCTTGTCAAGCTGCTGGGAAGTGCGATTGCAAACGCAGTCAACAATTTCGAGATGGATGAATCAAGGCTCTACGTCTCCGAGTGCTTTGTTTGCCCGGGTCCGACCCTCAAACGGATCATGCCCCGTGCCAAGGGAAGCGCAGACAGAATTTTGAAGAGAACATCCCATGTTACAATCACAGTCAAGGAAAGAGACTGAGAAAAGGAGGTAAGAGCGAATGGGTCAGAAGGTAAATCCCCACGGACTCCGTGTGGGCGTTATTAAGAACTGGGATTCGAGATGGTTCGTGTCGGATGAAAAATTCGGCGACACCCTTGTTTCCGACTATAACATCAGAAAGTACCTGAAGAAAGAGCTTCAGGCGGCAGGCGTGCCGAAGATCGAGATCGAGCGTGACAGCCAGAGAGTGCGTGTGTTCATTCACTGCGCAAAGCCGGGTATCGTAATCGGCCGTGGCGGTGCGGAAATCGAAAGATACAAGAACGAAATTCAGAAGATGGTTGGTATGCCGGTTGCTCTCAACGTGGTTGAGATCAGACAGCCCGACCTCAACGCACAGCTTGTGGCAGAGAACATCGCTGCACAGCTGGAAAGACGTGTCGCTTTCCGCCGTGCCATGAAAATGGCGATCCGTAACACCATGAGACTTGGCGCAAAGGGAATCAAGATTTCCTGCGGCGGTCGTCTGGGCGGTGCGGAAATTGCAAGAACAGAGCACTATCACGAGGGAACCATCCCGCTGCAAACCCTGAGAGCCGATATCGACTACGGTTTCTGGGAAGCCAATACCACCTACGGTAAGATCGGCGTAAAGGTCTGGATCTACAAGGGCGAAGTTCTCAACGAGGTCAACAGACCGTCGGCGAATGCCCCCAGAGACAACCGTGACCGCAGAGGCGACCGGAGAGATAACAGAGGCGACAGACGGGGTGCAAGACGTCCGGAAGGCGCAAGAAACGATAGAGCTCCGAGAGAAGGAGGTCGTAAATAATGTTAATGCCGAAGAGAGTTAAGTACCGCCGTGTTCAGCGTGGCAGACTTAAAGGAAAAGCAACCAGCGGCAATAAGGTTACAAACGGATCTTACGGTCTTGTAGCGCTTGAGCCTGCATGGATTACCAGCAATCAGATCGAAGCAGCCCGTATCGCTATGACGAGATATATCAAGCGTGGCGGACAGGTATGGATCAAGATTTTCCCCGACAAGCCGATTACCGAGAAGCCGGCTGAGACCCGTATGGGTTCCGGTAAGGGTTCTCCCGAGTACTGGGTTGCCGTGGTAAAGCCGGGCAGAGTGATGTTTGAGATGGACGGCGTTTCCGAGGAGACGGCAAAGGAAGCTATGAGACTTGCTTCTCACAAGCTCCCCATCAAGTGCAAATTCATCGCAAAGGAGGAAGCATAAGCTATGAAGGCAGCAAAATTTACAAAGGAACTCAAAGAAATGAGCGCCGAAGAGCTTAACGCAAAGCTGAAAGAGCTGAAAGAAGAGCTTTTCAACCTGCGCTTCCAACATGCGATCAATCAGCTTGACAATCCTCAGAGAATCGTGGAAGTCAAGAGAAACATTGCCCGTGTGATGACAATCCTTTCAGAGAAAAATGCGTAAGGAGGAAGAGTCATGACTGAAGAAAGAAATCTGAGAAAAACAAGAGTCGGTCGGGTAGTGAGCGACAAGATGGACAAGACTGTTGTGGTTGCCATCGAGGATAACGTAAAGCACCCGGTTTACGGCAAGATCATCAAGCACACCCTGAAGGTCCATGCACACGACGAGGGCAATGCGTGCGGCATTGGCGACAAGGTGGAAATCATGGAGACGAGACCGCTTTCCAAGACCAAAAGATGGCGTGTTGTCGAAATCATTGAAAAAGCTAAATAATTTAGCTCCAAGCCATATACAGTAGATACGGCATCAATCGTATTGAAATCAGGAGGATAAGAAAGTGATACAGCAACAAACACTCATGAAGGTTGCCGATAACACCGGAGCTAAAGAACTGATGTGTATTCGTGTTCTGGGCGGAACAGGCCGCAGATACGCAAACATCGGGGATGTGGTTGTAGCCTGCGTAAAGAAGGCTACGCCCGGCGGTGTGGTGAAGAAAGGCGACGTCGTCAAGGCAGTGGTAGTGAGAAGCGTGCACGGCATCAAGCGTGCAGACGGCTCCTATATCAAGTTTGACGAGAACGCAGCGGTAATCATCAAAGAAGATCAGACGCCCCGTGGCACCCGTATTTTCGGGCCGGTGGCAAGAGAACTCCGCGAGAAGGACTATCTGAAAATCCTGTCCCTCGCACCAGAAGTACTTTAATGGAGGTATCGAGAGTATGAATATCAGAAAAGACGATACCGTCATCGTTCTTTCCGGTGACGACAAGGGCGCAAAGGGAAAGGTAATTGCCGTTTCCCCGAAGGAAGATAAGGTGATCGTGGAAAAGGTGAACATGATTCATAAGCACGTCAAGCCCCGCAAGCAGGGTGAGGCAGGCGGAATCATCGACGCCGAAGGCGCAATTTACGCCAGCAAGGTTGCCCTGTACTGCAACAAGTGCAATAAGGGCGTGAGAGTCGGCTACAAGGTTGTAGACGGCAAGAAGCAACGTGTCTGCGCAAAGTGCGGACAGGTGCTGTAAGGGAGGGAATGAACGATGGCAAGACTGAAAGATATGTATAAGGCCGAGGTCGCTCCCGCCCTGATGAAGAAATTCGAGTACAAGAGCCCCATGCAGATCCCGAAGCTGGATAAGATCGTGATCAACTGCGGCGTGGGCGATGCCCGTGACAATTCCAAGGCTCTTGACGCTGTGATTGCCGACCTGACCCTCATTTCCGGTCAGAAGGCAGTACCCACCTATGCCAAGAAGTCTGTGGCGAACTTCAAGGTCCGTGAGGGCATGAAGATCGGCGCAAAGGTTACGCTGAGAGGCGACAGAATGTATGAGTTCCTTGACAGACTCTTCAACTTCGCTCTTCCCCGTGTGCGTGACTTCAAAGGCATCAACCCCAACGCATTCGACGGTCGTGGCAACTATGCCCTCGGTCTGAAAGAACAGCTGATCTTCCCCGAAATCGAGTACGATAAGGTGGATAAGATCCGGGGTATGGATATCTGCTTTGTAACCACGGCAAACACGGATGAAGAAGGAAGAGAACTGCTCAGACTGATGGGCGCTCCCTTCGCAAACTGACAGGAGGTAAGTGAAAGATGGCAAAGAAGGCTATGATTCTGAAGCAGCAGAAGGCGCAGAAGTACTCCACCAGAGAGTACAACCGTTGCAAGATCTGCGGTCGTCCCCATGCTTATCTCCGTAAGTACGGTATCTGCCGTATTTGCTTCCGCAATCTCGCATACAAAGGCGAAATTCCGGGCGTGAAAAAGGCAAGCTGGTAAGTTTTTGTTTCCTCACTTTGTGAGGAGACTGGCTTACCGGAAGTCCTCCGGCAAAACCGGAGGTCCCCCAAACTATCGGCAGGAAGCGAGTCTGAGGATGCGCTTAACCGCTGATACGCCGCCGACAAAGTCGGCAGCAAGAAGAAATAACTTGCATACAGGAGGATAAATTATTATGCAAATGTCAGATGTAATCGCCGATATGCTTACACGGATCCGTAATGCGAACGACGCAAAGCACGCAACCGTGGACATTCCGGCATCCAACATGAAAAAGGCAATCGCCGACATTCTCGTGGCTGAGGGCTATGTAAAGAGCTATCAGGTGATCGAGGACGGCAAGCAGGGCGTCATTCGTGTCACCCTGAAGTACACCGTTGGAAAGCAGAAGGTGATCCGTGGGATCCGCCGTGTTTCCAAGCCGGGTATGAGAGTATATGCCGGATATGAGGATATGCCGAAGGTGATGAACGGACTGGGAATCGCAATCGTTTCCACGTCCAAGGGAATTATGACCGACAAAAAGGCTCGTGAGACCAAGGTTGGCGGCGAGATCCTTGCGTTTGTCTGGTAATGAAAGCGGGAGGTAAATGAAATGTCAAGAATAGGAAGAATGCCTATACACGTTCCCGCAGGAGTTACCGTAACGGTTGCTGACGGCAACGTGGTAACCGTAAAGGGACCGCTCGGAACCCTTACAGAACAGTTTAACAGCCGTATGGTGATAACCCTTGAGGGTGACGTCCTTACGGTAGCCCGTCCCACCGATGAGAAAGAGGACCGCAGTCTGCACGGACTGACCAGAGCGCTTCTTCACAACATGGTAGTGGGCGTGACGACCGGATTCTCCAAGACGCTGGAGATCGTGGGCGTAGGTTATAAGGCAGCAAAGGTCGGCAAGACGGTGCAGCTTTATCTGGGACACTCCCTGCTGGCGAACGGAACGCCTCAGGCACAGTACTGCATCACCGAGCCGGAGGGAATTACCCTTGAGGTTTCCGATAAGACCGTACCGATCACGATCACGGTCAAGGGAATTGACAAGCAGGCAGTCGGACAGATGGCAGCCGTCATCCGCAGCAAGAGACCGCCTGAACCTTATCACGGTAAGGGTGTTAAATACGCTGACGAAAGAATTCGCCGTAAGGCCGGTAAGACCGGTAAATAATTGAAAGGAGTGGACACAAATGGTAACAAGAAAAGATGCGAATAAGGCTCGTCTGAAGAGACATAAGAGAGTCAGAGCAAAAATTTCGGGTACTGCCGCTCGTCCCCGTCTGTGCGTATATCGCTCGAATGCGAACATCAGAGCACAGATCATCGACGATGTGTCAGGCGTAACATTGGCTTCCGCTTCTACCCATGAAAAGGCTTTTGAGGGTAACGGCGGAAACAAGGCAGCGGCAAAGTGGGTCGGACAGACCATTGCAGAACGTGCTGCAGCAAAGGGTATCACCGAAGTCGTATTCGACAGAGGCGGCTATCTTTATCACGGACGTGTATCGGAGTTGGCTGACGGCGCTCGGGAGGGCGGTCTGAAGTTCTGATTGCCGCTGGCAGTCAGTCCGGTTTGTACACTGTTCAAACGAAAAAACAAGTTTTGAACAACATTTCAGGAGGAAAAACATGGCAACAAAAATTAACCCGGCAGAGCTGGATCTGAGAGAACAGCTTGTCGCACTGAACCGTGTTTCCAAGACCGTAAAGGGTGGTCGTATTTCCCGTTTTGCAGCAATTATGGTTGTAGGTGACGGAAACGGTCACGTCGGCGTAGGTCTGGGAAAGGCTGCCGAGGTTCCGGAAGCGATCCGCAAAGGAATCGAGGATGCGAAAAAGAATATGATTACGGTTTCCCTGAAGGGAACCACCATTCCCCACGAGGTGATCGGCGTTTACGGCGCAGGCAAGGTTATGCTGAAGCCCGCCGCACCCGGTACCGGTATTATTGCGGGCGGTAAGGTAAGAGCTGTACTGGAGCTGGTTGGAATTTCCAACATCCGTGCAAAGTGCCTGCGCTCCAATAACCCCACCAACGTGGTGAAAGCAACCATCGCAGGACTGGAGTCTCTCCGCTCCGCCGAAGAGGTAGCGAAAGTTCGTGACCTCCCGGTAGAACAGATCAAGGGTTAAGGAGGGGAACGTATGAAAAAAGTAACTCTCGTAAAAAGCCTGATCGGTGCGAAGCCCAATCAGAAGGCGACGGCAAAGTCTCTGGGACTTGTAAAAATCGGTGACAGCATTGTGCACGAAGACAATGCGGTTCTCGCCGGCAAGATCAAGGTGATTTCTCACCTCGTAAAGATCGAAAACGCATAAGGAGGCAGAGACAGATGAAACTTAACGAACTTTCTCCCGCTGAAGGCTCCGCAAAGGCAGCTTGGCGCAAGGGAAGAGGAACCGGTTCCGGAAACGGCAAAACTGCCGGCAAGGGACATAAGGGTCAGAACGCACGCTCCGGCGGCGGTGTAAGACCCGGATTTGAGGGAGGTCAGCTTCCTCTTTACAGAAAGCTTCCGAAGAGAGGCTTCCACAATAAGTTCGCCGTTCACTATTCCATCGTCAACGTAAGCGACCTCAATCGCTTCGAGGACGGTTCGGTAGTGGATATGGAGGCACTTCTGGCTGCTAAGCTGGTCCGCAAGGAGCTTGACGGCGTGAAGATCCTCGGCGAAGGTGAGCTTTCCAAAAAATTAACGGTCAAAGCGACAGTCTTTTCGGCAACGGCCAAAGAAAAGATAGAAGCAGCAGGTGGAAAGACTGAGGAGGTATAAGGATGTTCAAGACGCTGAAAAATGCTTGGAGAATACCCGAGCTTAAGAGAAAGCTTCTCTTTACGCTGCTTATTATCGTCCTTTATCGCCTGGGCGCCAACATTCCGGTGCCGTATGTCAACCCGGACGTTTTCCGGGAGACGCAGGAAATTTTCAGTGGAAACATCCTTCAATTTCTCAACATTCTTTCCGGTGAGGCACTGGGAAAAGCAACCCTGTTGGCTCTCGGCGTTTCTCCGTATATCACGGCGTCCATCGTCGTACAGCTTCTGACGATCGCACTTCCCGTTCTTGCCAGATGGGCGAAGGAGGGGGACGAAGGTCAGAAAAAGCTGACGATGCTGACCCGTATCATTACGGTGGCCCTGGCACTTGTTACCAGTATCGGTTACGCATTCTTCCTGAATGCCAACAGCCTGCTGGTGGTAGAGAAACCGAACTTCATGCAGTATATGGTGATCGTTCTCTGCTACTGCGCAGGTGCCGCACTGGTTATGTGGCTGGCGGAAAAGATCAATGAGTCGGGTATCGGAAACGGTATCTCCATTATCCTCTTTGCCAACATCATTGCCGGAGCATTCACGGTAGCACTCTCGCTGTGGAACCTCGTCTTTACCAACGAGGGCTTCAAGATCGGCGGACTGTTCCTGGCGCTTGGCGAGCTGATCTGCATTGTTGCAATCATCATGCTCATCGTCTGGATGTCGGATGCCGAAAGAAGAATCCCGATCCAGTACGCAAAGCGTGTGGTGGGAAGAAAGATGTACGGCGGTCAGAATACCAATCTTCCGATCAAGGTCAATATGGCAGGCGTAATGCCTATCATCTTTGCAAACTCCATCGTTGCAATTCCTGCAACCATCGCAACCTTTATTCCCAATCAGAATAATGGGTTTGTGAAGTTTGTGACCAAATTCTTCAACTACAACACATGGCCCTATTTTGTGGTCTTCCTGATTCTGCTGATTGCGTTTGCATTCTTCTACATTGCGATTTCCTTCAATCCCGTCGAAGTGGCAAACAACATCAAGAACAATGGCGGAGCGATTCCCGGAATCCGTTCCGGCAGACCGACGGTAGAGTTTATCAAGAAGGTCCTCAACCGGATCACCTTGGTAGGCGCTCTGCTGGTTGCCGTAATCGCTTGCTTCCCGATGGCGGTCAATAACATTGCCACCATGTTCAATTCCACGAGCTTTACCGCTCTGGCATTCGGAGGCTCCTCCATGATGATCGTTGTGGGCGTTGCCCTTGAGACGGTCCGTGAGCTGGAAGCACAGATGTCGCTGAGAAACTACAAGGGCTTCCTTGACTGATCCGATCAGAAATCCGTTTGGAGGGAAAATATGAACTTGATTCTTATGGGTGCTCCCGGTGCGGGAAAAGGAACCCAGTCCGCAAAAATCTCGGAAAAATGGAAGATTCCGGCGGTATCCACGGGCGATATGCTCCGTGCCGCTGTGAAAGAGGGAACGGCGCTCGGCGTTCAGGCGAAAGGCTATATGGACGCAGGAAAGCTTGTGCCCGATGAAGTTGTGATCGGTATTATCAAAGATTATCTGTCATCGGATAAGTGCAAAAACGGATTTATCCTCGATGGTTTCCCCCGGACGATCCCGCAGGCAGAAGCGCTGGACCGGATGGGTGTGAAGATCGACGCCGTTCTGAGCATCGAAGTGGAGGATGAAAAGATTGTCGAAAGGATGAGCGGTCGCAGGATCTGCTCTTCCTGCGGCAGTTCTTACCACGTTGCATACAATCCGCCCAAAACAGAAAACGTCTGCGACGGGTGCGGTGCGTCTCTCTATACCAGAGCGGACGATGCCGCAGAAACCGTACTGGAACGTCTGAAAACCTACCATGAAACCACCGAGCCTCTGAAGGATTACTACGGGGCAAAGGGACTTCTGATCTGCGTCAGAGGAATGGAAAAGGTGGAGGACACCACGGCGGCGGTCATGAAGGCGCTCTCAGGATTTGAGGCAAAAGCATGATCCAACTGAAAAATTCAGCACAGATCTCAGCTATGATCGAAGCGGGGCGCATCACGGGCGAGGCACTTCTGGTCGCCCGTGAGCACATCCGTGAAGGTATCAGCACCAAAGAGCTGGACACCGTGATCCGCAATTATATCGAGAAGTGCGGGGCAAAGCCCTCCTTCCTCGGATACGGCGGATTTCCCGGCTCGGCTTGCATCAGCATCAACGACGAGGTGATCCATGGGATCCCCTCGTCCCGGAAGTTCCTTCGTGAGGGGGATATCGTAAAGATTGACGTGGGTGCATTCTACAAGGGATTTCACGGAGACAGCGCAAGAACGGTTGCCGTCGGAAACGTCAGCGAGGAAGCAAAGCACCTCATCGAGGTCACACGCAACAGCTTTTTTGCCGGTGTTGCGGCTGTAAAGGCGGGGAACCGGATGGGAGACGTGGGTTCTGCCATTCAGAATTGCGTGGAAAAGGAAGGCTTTTCGGTGGTACGCCGCTATATCGGACACGGCGTGGGGCATGAGCTTCACGAATCGCCTGATGTTCCGAACTATGGAACGGCAGGGCACGGCGTCCGGTTGTGCGCCGGTATGACCATAGCGATCGAACCGATGGTCAACATCGGCTCGGAAGATGTGTATGAACTGCCGGACGGCTGGACGGTAAAGACCCGTGATCACAGCCTGTCGGCACATTACGAAAATACCGTGGCTCTGACCTCGGAGGGCGTGATTATCACGACCCTTGTGGACAGAGACTGGTAAGGCTTTTGAGAACCGTGTTGCAGATTGAAGCAGAGGAGGGATTGTTCTGCCTAAGGATGATGTGATGGAATTTGAAGGCGTGGTTGTGGAAGCACTTCCCAACGCAACCTTCAAGGTAAAGCTTCCCAATGAGCACATTGTAACGGCTCATATTTCAGGAAAGCTGAGAATGAACTATATCAGAATACTGCCGGGCGACCGTGTGACCATTGAGGTATCGGTATACGACCTCAACAAGGGACGCATTACCTGGCGTGCAAAGTAAAAAAGAAAGGGTTGGTGTACTAAGATGAAGGTGAAACCATCCGTAAAGAAGATTTGCGAGAAATGCAAAATCGTAAGAAGAAAAGGCAAAGTAATGGTTATCTGCGAGAACCCCAAGCACAAGCAGAAACAGGGCTGACGCCGAAAAATCTAAGAGAAAGGTGAATAAACAGAATGGCTCGTATAGCTGGTGTGGATATTCCGAATAACAAGCGTGTTGAGATTGCTCTGACCTATATTTACGGTATCGGACGCAAGAGCTCCAACGATATTCTTGCCAAGACAGGCATTGATCCCGACAAGCGTGCAAAGGACCTTACCGAGGATGAGATTGCAAAGCTGCGTGACGAGATCGAAAACTCCTATACGGTAGAAGGCGATCTTCGCCGTGACGTTGCGCTCAACATCAAGAGAATGGTTGAGATCAACTGCTACCGTGGTATCAGACACAGAAAAGGTCTGCCGGTAAGAGGACAGAGAACCAAAACCAATGCAAGAACCAGAAAAGGTCCTGCAAAGACGATCGCAAACAAGAAGAAATAAAAGGGAGGCAGACAGATGGCTAAAGTTGCTAAGAAAGTTGTCAAGAGACGCCGTGATAAAAAGAATATTGAAAAAGGTGCGGTTCATATCAGTGCAACTTTCAATAACACGATCATCACGATCACCGACGTAGCCGGCAATGCCATTTCATGGGCATCCGCAGGTGAACTTGGTTTCAAGGGCTCCAGAAAGTCCACTCCTTTCGCTGCACAGACTGCATCGGAAGCAGCGGCAAAAGCGGCAATGGAGCATGGCCTCAAAACGGTTGAGGTATTTGTAAAGGGACCCGGCTCCGGACGTGAATCCGCAATCCGTGCCCTGGAAACCGTCGGTCTTCAGATCACCATGATCAAAGACGTAACTCCGGTTCCGCACAATGGGTGCAGACCGCCTAAGCGCAGACGCGTTTAATGAAAAACAGGAGGTAACTGAAAATGGCAAGATATACCGGTCCTGTATGCAAGCTTTGCCGCAGAGAGGGAACCAAGCTGTTCCTGAAGGGCGACAGATGCACATCAGGTAAGTGCGCACTTGACCGCCGTTCTACGGTTCCGGGTCAGCATGGCGCAGCAAACAAGAAGCAGAGAGAATACGGAATGCAGCTTCGTGAGAAGCAGAAGACCAAGAGATACTACGGCGTTCTTGAAAAGCAGTTCAAGAATTACTTTGCTGAGGCAGACCGCAGAGAAGGTATGACGGGTGAGAACCTGCTCAAACTGATCGAGCGTCGTCTTGACAACGTAGTATACAGAATGGGTATGGCAGAAAGCCGCAAGGAAGCACGTCAGCTGGTTCTGCACGAGCACTTTGAACTGAATGGCAAGAAGGTAAACATTCCTTCCATCATTGTCAGCGCAGGCGACGTCGTTGCCGTTCGTGAGAACTTCCGCTCTTCCGCAAAGTGCAAGGAACTGGCAGAAGCACTGCAGTCCAAGAATGCACCGAAGTGGCTGGATGTCAATAAAACTGCTCTTTCCGCAAAGGTCGTTGCTCTTCCCGCAAGAGACGACATCGACTTTGAATTCAACGAGCAGCTGATCGTCGAGCTTTATTCCAAGTAATTTCCCGGTCTGTGCGTAAGGTATTTTCCCTGCGCACGGCAACGGGCGACGGCGCTGTGCGGTTGTACAGTGTCATAGCACCCCAATTTTTCTTAACAAAATTCAGAAGGAGGGTTTATTTGGAATGATTGAGATTGAAAAGCCTAATATCACGACTGTCAATCTGAGCGAGGACGGTACCTGCGGTAAATTTATCGTGGAGCCGCTTGAAAGAGGCTTTGGCATCACTCTGGGCAACTCTTTGCGCAGGATCATGCTCAGCTCTCTGCCCGGCTATGCGGTAACCAATATCAAGATCGACGGAGTACTCCATGAATTTTCCACCATTCCCGGCGTAAAGGAGGACGTGACTGAGATCGTTCTCAACGTAAAGGGAATCATTGCCAAGCTGCACTGCAATTCTCCCAAGACCGTCATCATTGACGTGGTGGGAGAGCGGGACGTAACGGCGGGGGATATCAAATTTGATACCGATATTGAGATTCTGAATCCGAGTCATCATATCGCAACCGTCGGAGAAAATGCCCGGTTCTATATGGAACTGACCTTTGATCACGGCAGAGGCTATGTTTCGCAGGAGCGGAACAAGCAGTTGGACGCCCAGGCAAGAGGCTCCAATATTTCCTCGCCGATCGGCACGATTTTCACCGATTCGATTTATACCCCTGTATACAACGTCAGCTATACGGTGGAAAATACCCGTGTAGGAAACATCACGGACTTTGATAAGCTTTCGCTGGAGATCCAGACGAACGGAACCATCACAGCAAAGGAAGCGATTTCCTTCGGCGCCAAGATTCTCAACGAGCATCTCAACCTGTTTGTGGATTTGTCGGATGAAGCAAAGAACGTCGAGATCATGGTCGAAAGAGAAGAGACCAAAAAGGAAAAAGTTCTTGAGATGACCATTGAGGAGCTTGACATGTCTGTGCGTAGCTTCAACTGCTTGAAGCGTGCGGGCATTGATACAGTGGAAGATCTGACGAACCGTACCGAGGAGGACATGATCAAGGTCCGCAACCTCGGAAAGAAATCGCTGGAAGAAGTTATTCAGAAACTGCATTCGCTCGGACTGGAACTTCGCAAGGAAGAGGAATAAGTCAGGGACGGGGCGATCCCCGGAATGCAACATTAAATACGGCAAAAGGAGGCAAAGACAATGCCCGGAACAAGAAAACTCGGCAGACCTACCGCTCACAGAAATGCAATGTTGCGTGGTATGGTAACTTTACTGCTGGAGAACGGACAGGTTGAAACTACGCTCACGAGAGCGAAGGAAGTCCGCTCAATGGCTGAAAAAATGATTACGCTTGGCAAGAAGAATACTCTTGCAAGTCGCCGTGCCGCATTGGCATACATTACCAAGGAGGAAGTGGTAGCGAAGGTGTTCGCTGAACTGGCTCCCCTGTATGCAGAGCGCAATGGCGGTTATACGCAGCTCTATAAGCTTGGACCCCGCAGAGGCGACGGTGCAGAAATGGCAATCGTAAAGCTGATTGACTATGTAAAGCCCGAAGCAAATGCGAAGGACGCCAAGAAAGAGAAGCAGAAGGATAACAAATAATTTCCCGGGGACTGTCGCACGGGCGGCAGTCCCCGCTTCCGTATCCGGATTTCCGGAGAACAAATATTTTTTGAAAAAATTTCAAAAACCTATTGACATGGTAGGAATTGTGTGATATAATCACAGAAAACAAAGGAAAGGTGTGAGGAAGAAATGAGAAATCTGTTTTTTGAGCTTCTTCGCTCAAATTTCCGTTTCGGTCGAATGTGTCGGACCTGTTGTTGAAGCTTCTGCTACGGTAACCGATTTTTTGATACGAAAGGAAAAAAGAAAATGAAAAACTACAAATTTGAAACCATACAGATTCACGCCGGACAGGAAAAGCCGGACCCCGCAACCGATGCCCGTGCCGTCCCGATCTACGCCACCACCTCCTATGTGTTCAAGGATTCCGCCCAGGCGGCAGGAAGATTCGGACTGACAGAGGGAGGCAATATCTATACCCGTCTGATGAACCCCACTTCCTCGGTGTTTGAGGAGCGTATCGCCGCTCTGGAGGGCGGCGCAGGAGCGCTTGCCACGGCTTCCGGCTCGGCGGCGATCACCTATGCGGTGCAGAACATTGCACGGGCGGGCGATCACATCGTCTCCTCCGTCAACCTTTACGGCGGCACCTATAACCTTTTTGCCAATACGCTCCGGGACCAGGGGCTGGACGTGACTTTCGTCGATCCCTCCGACCCGCAGAACTTTGAGGCGGCGATCCGGGATAACACCAAGCTGGTGTATGCCGAAACGCTGGGCAACCCCAACTCTGATGTCATCGACCTGGAGGCAATTGCCGCCGTGGCGCACCGGCACGGAATTCCCCTGATCGTGGACAATACCTTTGCAACCCCCTATTATCTGCGCCCCATCGAGCACGGCGCCGATATCGTGGTTCATTCGGCTACCAAGTTCATTGGCGGTCACGGTACGGTCATGGGCGGCGTTGTGGTGGATTCGGGCAAGTTTGACTGGACGCAGAACGATAAATTCCCCGGTATCACACAGCCCAATCCCTCTTATCACGGCGTTGTCTTTTCCAAGGCTTGCGGCAACCTTGCCTATATCCTCAAGCTTCGCACCACGCTGATGAGAGATCAGGGAGCTACCATTTCCCCCTTTAACTCCTTCCTGCTTCTGCAGGGACTGGAGACGCTCTCCCTGCGTGTGGAGCGCCACGTGGAAAATGCGCTGAAGGTTGTGGATTACCTGAAGAATCACCCCGACGTGGAGCGGGTGAACCACCCCTCCCTCGCAACCGGTCATGCCAAGGAGCTGTACGACCGGTACTTCCCGAACGGCGCCGCTTCGATCTTCACTTTTGAGATCCGTGGCGACAGCGAACGGGCAAAGAAATTTACCGAGAGCCTGGAGCTGTTCTCGCTTCTGGCAAACGTGGCGGACGTCAAGAGCCTGGTGATTCACCCCGCTTCCACCACGCACTCCCAGATGAGCACAGAGGAACTGTACGCTTCCGGCATCCGCCCCAATACCATCCGCCTTTCGATCGGCACCGAGCATATCGACGACATCATTGCCGACCTTGAGCACGGTTTTGCATCCCTGCACTGAACGACATTAAGAAAAGGAGAACGCATCATGTCTGCAAAAATTTATACATCCGTGGATCAGCTGATCGGCAAAACGCCTTTGCTGGAGCTGTCGCATCTTGAAAAATATTATAACCTGGAAGCCAAGGTCGTGGCAAAGCTGGAGTATTTCAATCCGGCGGGATCGGTAAAGGACCGTGTTGCCAAGGCAATGCTGGACGACGCCGAGGCGTCGGGAAAGCTGAAGCCCGGTTCGGTCATCATTGAGCCGACCAGCGGCAATACCGGCATCGGTCTTGCTTCGGTGGGTACCGCAAGAGGATACCGGGTGATCCTGGTAATGCCCGAGACCATGTCGGTGGAGCGCCGCCGTCTGGCAAAGGCATACGGCGCCGAGCTGGTCCTGACAGAGGGTGCAAAGGGCATGAAGGGCGCTATCGCCAAGGCAGAGGAGCTGGCAAAGACCATTCCGGACAGTATCATTGCCGGGCAGTTTGTAAACCCTGCCAACCCGCAGGCGCACCGTCTGACCACCGGTCCTGAGATCTGGGAGGATACCGACGGCGGCGTGGATATTTTCGTTGCCGGCGTAGGAACCGGCGGCACTGTGACCGGTGTCGGCGAGTATCTGAAATCCAAAAATCCCAACGTAAAGGTCGTAGCCGTGGAGCCGGCGACCTCTGCCGTACTTTCCACCGGCGTAGCCGGACCGCACAAGATTCAGGGAATCGGTGCCGGATTTGTGCCGGAGGTTCTGAATACCGCCATTTACGATGAGATCATTCCGGTAAGTAATGAGGACGCCTTTGCGACCGGAAAGCTGATCGGCAGACAGGAAGGGGTCCTTGTGGGCATCTCCTCCGGAGCCGCCGCCTATGCGGCAATTCAGCTTGCCAAACGACCGGAAAACCGTGGCAAGACGATTGTCGTGCTGTTGCCCGATACCGGCGACCGCTACCTCTCCACGCCGCTCTTTGACGACGGGGAAAACTAAAACCAAAAAGGG
>ENA-ORMN01001147-ORMN01001147.1-human-gut-metagenome-genome-assembly--contig:-NODE-1147-length-27505-cov-3.238871_pt1 | contig 27505 bp, 25 predicted proteins | sample MGYA00242102_ERZ508993 | MGnify/ENA primary metagenome ERZ508993 (study PRJEB26280, sample SAMEA2338770) | human gut metagenome | biome: human gut; feature: human-associated habitat; material: faeces...
AATTTACAGGACGTACTCCTTCTAAACTATTGTGAAAATCGGAAACGGGCATCTCCTTGCGTTTTTGAGAAATAGAACTAATCCAAAATCGGGGCTATTTTGTCTTTCTTCACTTGTGCATAGTTGAAGGAGAATGTTATCTCGATCGATTCAGTTCACCGCCATAGCACGGACTGGAACAATCGTAGAGATTGGCGATTGCTGTGAATGTAGTTACTTCGAAGTATCACCACTCGATATGCATATAACAAGACAATTCCACAAACAGTATATTCGAAGCAGGATATTGTTCTTGCATTTCCAGATGGCAAGAAAAAGGCGGCCAGTGTAGATACAAAGCGGACGACTCGAACTAAGTTGGGACTGAGTTCAGGGAAATCCCTTCCTGTAGCAGACTTCTTTGATCGGAAGCAGTACTTTGATGAAGATATGAATGTATTGAAAGCAGATTATGAACCATACAAAGACCCCTTTGTGAAGTTAATTCGTGATGATCTGTGGGTTTTGGATCCAATGGCCTTGCATGTAGTGAAGAGGGTGATAAGTGATGAATAGGATGATCAAATACCTGATTCTTTGAATTTACTACCTGTTTGACTGAAGGAGGGAATTAACTGTAGTGCAGCAAAAGTGTTTTCGACGTAGTGGCTCCAGGAAGCAAGGTAATTCGTTTTGGAGAATCTCTTTGTGTAAGATTGGATTATTGTTGTGAGTTGTAGCGCGGTGTGGGTAATATTTGTTCAATCACAGTAAATCTAGCGACAGATCCTGAAGAAGTGAGAATTCTGGAAAAGTGTGACCTAGGCGAAATCAACATATCATCGAGCCGTTTCGTCCCTCAAGACGGGTATATCGCATGTATGGACAAGCACGAAGTTGTATGGACACGAACTTCGCACTGGAACTCGTCTCTTCTGGAAGATGATCTGTGGAGGTCAGTTGACATACCGGGAGAAGAAGCAGTTAGCGCATGCTGTAAACGATACAAGCAGACTCGTTCCATTTACAGTGTTTGCTATTATTCCTTTTAGTGAGTTTGCTCTTCCGTTTGTATTGAAAGTGAGATTGTTTGAAAATACTGATTCCCAGAAATTCCCCAATTTTCTTCCTTCTAGTTTCACTTCTGAGGCTAAGAAGGCTGATATTCGTAAGAACATTCTGGAGGCTCGTTTGACGATGGCACGTGAGTATTATGATACAATGAAGGCAACAGCCAAGAAGCATCATCGTGAAGACCTTGCTTGTGGTGAATGTGCTTCGGTACCTCTAATGGATGATGTTGATGAATAGGACCTCTTGCATGATGTGCGTGCTGTGGCATATGGTCAAGTAGACGATATAGACGATGTGATACGCGTGTGCAAATTATTTCCTGATGCAATTGTGGTGGATTACTTGGATCGAGCCCAACTAACATCTATTGCAAAGTACATGGGTGTAATGACGATGGGAGGAGAGGAAATGACACGAATTGGACTAAAGACGCGTCTACGTAGTATTGTGAAGGAAGATCGAGAACTGTATTTTGAAGGTTTGCAAGGGTTAACACGAGCAGAATTATCACAGTGTTGTGAGATGCGTGGCTTACCTAGTGATGGATTGTTGAAAGCGGAGTATATGGATCTGATGAATCAGTGGCTTCAGTTAGCTGTAGAGAAGCGGGTTCCTACAAGTCTTCTTGTTATGAGTAACATGCTATCAATTCTCCGTAAAGAGGACAACATTGAGACAATGCTATCATCTGCTGTATCGATGTTGAATGAGGATGTGGTGAAAGAAGTGAGGATTTGTGGTACAGATGAAGAATAGGCGATTATGGCAGTGTCTCCAGTGGGTGATAAGACTGCTGTGAAACTTCGTTACGAGCGTGCCGTAGCTGCAGATGAAGAGATTAAGGAGGAGAATGAGGTGAAAGCGGAATTTGCTATCAATACAAATGTGAGTGATTAAAGATGCATATCATCGATAGATGGTGATGTTTAATCCAACGGAATTGGAGAAGAAGAAGGGAAGGAAGAGTAGGAAGAATTCAAAGAAGAGTTCGATTCCGAATTTCAGTCCAAATTCGATGAACAGTTTGAAAGTATGTTCAAACAGCAGTTTGATGCAAACTTTGGAGCACAGTTTGACATACAGTTTGGTGCGCAGGTAAAACAGACACTGCTCGCACAGGGACTGGATGAGAGCAGTGCGGATGCTATGCTTGCTGGAGCTATCGCACAGGCAAAACAGAACGGAACCTATCAGAGTGCTTACGATACCGCTTACAAAGAGGCATATCAGAGTGCCTATGACACTGCAAAAAAGGAAAACTACCAGAGTGCTTACGATACCGCCTATAAAGAGGCATACCAGTCGGCACATGATGAAGCCTATGATACCGCCTACAAGGAGGCTTATGAAGAAGCTTATCCGGAAGCCTACGACAAGGCATGGGATAAAATTGTAGAGGAAATTGATGATAAATATGCTGACGCAGAAGAAAAATATGAGTTAAACGATCCTGATTTTACAGAAGTTCCGGTAAAAGTATATGAGAACTTCTTCCGAAATGAGGAGGAAGATTACAACAACGACGGCGAGGCAGAAGGAAACATCCGTGTCTATGCAAAAAATGATAACGTGGATCTTGCCTGCCTGCTTGACGGAGCATTTCCGGAAAAAGCGGATGAGATCGCAATTGACCGTATGCATGCAGACAATGTCGGCGTCAAAGTGGGAGATGAGATTTCTGTCAGCGGGCAGAGGTTCAAAGTTGTCGGACTGATCGCCTATGTCAATTATGCGACACTGCATGAGAAGTCAACGGATATGATGTTTGATGCGATCAAATTCGATGTGGCTATGGTCACACAGGAAGGATTTAATAGTTTACATAAAACTGTTCATTATGCTTACACATGGAATTATGTGGATACTCCTGCAGATGAAGTGGAGCAGAAAGCAAAATCTGATGATTTCATGAAAGCACTGCTCACACAGGTAGTGTGTGATGACAAAGAGTTAGAGGACTATATGCCGCGCTATGCGAACCCGGCAATTAATTTTGCAACGGATGATATGGGTTCAGACAAAGCTATGGGTGGTGTTTTACTGGATATTTTGATCGTGATCATTGCATTTATTTTTGCAGTGACCATCAGCAACACGATCGTGAAGGAGGCTTCTACGATCGGAACATTGAGAGCTTCCGGTTATACGAGAGGTGAACTGGTCAGACATTATATTTCCATGCCGGTGATCGTGACACTTCTCGCAGCGTGCGTTGGAAATATCCTCGGCTATACCGTATTTAAAAATGTGGTTGTCGGCATGTATTATAACAGCTACAGTCTTCCAACTTATCAGACAGTCTGGAACCCGGATGCCTTTTTCAAGACAACGATCATCCCGGTTGTTTTAATGCTTGTGGTCAATCTCATCGTCATTATAAAAATGATGCGGCATACACCATTACAGTTTTTGCGTCATGATCTGAAAAAAACAAAGCGTAAAAAAGCAATGCGCCTGCCAAAATGGAGCTTTTTAGGCCGTTTCCGCCTGCGTATCATGTTCCAGAACGTGACGAATTACCTGATTTTATTTGTGGGTATCTTGTTTATAAGCATTATGCTTGCAATGGCGGTCGGTATGCCGGAGACGCTCGAATATTACAAATCCAATGTTTCAGATATGATGTTCACGAATTATCAGTATGTGTTAAAGTCTTATGAGAATGAGGATGGAGACATTATCACAACGGATAATAAGGATGCAGAGAAATTCAATATGACATCTCTGCAGCACAAGAGCGATACGTTAGATGAGGAGATTTCTGTCTACGGAATCGAGGATGACAGCTGGTATGTGAAAATCAGTAACCTGTCTGCCCTGAAAGGAAACGAGGCATATATTTCTGCTTCCTATGCAGATAAATACAGCCTGAGCGTGGGCGACACAGTGGTTCTGGACGAAAAATATGAGAACAAACAGTATGAGTTTGAGGTTGCAGGAATCTATGATCACAGTCAGGCGCTGGCAGTATTTCTGTCCAATGAGCAGTATTGTGAAATCTTTGACATGGACAGTGATGCATTCACAGGCTATCTCTCGGATTCAGAGATCACAGATATTGATGAGGATGAGATCGCAACCGTCATCACAGAACACGACATTACGAAAATGTGTGACCAGCTCGATCATTCCATGGGCTCTTATATGACCTACTTCCAGTATCTGTGCATCCTGTTATCCGCAGTATTGATTTACCTGCTCACGAAGCTGATCATCGAGAAGAACGAAAATGCAATTTCCATGACAAAAATCCTGGGCTATGAGAACCGGGAGATTGCAAGTTTATATCTGTTGTCTACAACCATTGTTCTTGTGGTGATCGATGTTGTCAGCGTGATTTTAGGTGTCGTCATCATGAAGGCTGTCTGGAGGATCATGCTCTTTTCCTACAGTGGATGGTATGCTTTCCGCATAAGCACGATGGGCTATGTGAAAATGTTCCTGTTTATCCTGATCGGATATCTGCTTGTCATGGTATTGGATTTCAGAAGAATCAAGCGTATTCCGATGGATCAGGCACTGAAAAATGTGGAATAACAGGAAAAATATAACCTGACAGGAGAGCGTAGAGATCACATAAATATTAAAGTGCACATGGCAATTGCACCATAAAGCAGCTGCCGGAAATGGGAGCATCCACAACCTGGATGTTCCCATTTTGCTTTTCGGTGAGTTCTTTCGCAATGCAGAGTCCAAGTCCAAAGTGTTCTCTGTCGGTATGGATTTATTTGCATTATATATGGCAGAGTTGTTATAATAGCTCCAGAGGTGGTATACAAGTGAGAGTAGCAGTTGTTGAAGATGAACTTTTGAGCAGGAAAAAAATTTTATCCTACCTTGAAATGTTTGAAAAAGAATCGGGGATTCCAATTCAGGTGGAAACCTTAACGGATGGTACTGAGATCGTAGAAAAGTATAATACAGGAAAGAAATATGATGTTATACTTTTAGATATTGAGATGGAGCATATGGATGGGATGAAAGCGGCTGAATGGATTCGGAATTTGGATGAGGAAGTGATTCTGATTTTTATCACGAATATGGCACAGTTTGTGATGAAAGGCTATGAAGTCAGTGCGCTTGATTTTCTGGTTAAGCCGGTCAGTTATTATATGTTTGTGGAAAAGATGCACAAGGCTTATGACAGAGTTTCCATGCGGGAAGAACGAAGTATTATTATCAAGGGCAAAGAGTGCATTTATAAGGTACACACGACAGAGCTTATTTATATTGAGGTGCAGAACCATTCACTGACATTTCATACGATGCAGGGAAATTATATGTGTACAGGAAGTTTGAAAAAAGTAGAAAAAGATCTCGAAGGCCTTCCTTTTGCAAGATGCAGCTCCAGTTATCTGTTGAATCTGATGCATGTTCTCCGCATAGAGAAAGAGCATGTGATCATGGACAATAAAGACGAGCTTCTGCTCAGCCGGCTGAAAAGGCAGGAATTTATGGAGATACTGACAGATTACTACGGAGGAGTGCAATGAACGGGCTGCGTATTGAATGGATACAGGCATCTTTTTTTATCGAGATGTTGGTGATAACGTGGATTCTTATGATTCCGATGAAAAAGAGAGAGCATTTCTGGCAGCAGGGAGTCCTGCTTGTGCTTGCAGGAAGTGTGATCGCTGCAATGGACACAAATTCGAATATCAAATTTATTCTGGAAACAGCGATGATCGGATTTATTGCCTACCGTGTGTATGTGATCTCATGGAGAAAGGCTACTTACACGGCTGTCTGTGCTTATGCCGTACAGCATTTGACTTATACCGTTGGCATGATAGAAAAATGTATCCGTGGAATCCTGTTTCATGTTCCACATGCACCGACAGATTCAGAACCGGATATCAACTTGAAGATGTTTCTGACAGTCGCACTGGTATATGGAACATGTTATTTGTTTTTTGTGAGAAAAAAAAGAGGAAAAGGAGAGTTTGACATCAGTGTCAGACAGACTATTGGATTTTCAGTAGGCGTATTCTTTGTCGTGCTTGTTTTGAGCAGAATGGTACAAAGCTATGCGAATAATGAATACTATGGTCTGGAACTGGTGTGCCATTTTTATTCCCTGATCTGCTGTCTTTTCATCCTGATCTTAGATGATGGTATTTTCCGTAGGATTCAGGATGAGAATGAACTGTCTCTGGTAAAATATTTATGGCTGAAGCGGCAGGAGCAGTATGCCGTAGCGAAAGAAAACATGAACGCGATCAACTTAAAGTGTCATGAGTTAAAACAGCAGATTACAGGAATCCAGGAGATGCAGGTTTCAGAACAGCTTAAGGATTCGCTAGAGGACCTTAAGGATTCCATTCAGATTTATGATGCGGTTGTGAAGACTGGAAACGAAGTATTAGATGTTGTATTGACGGAGAAGAACTTTTACTGTCAGGCGAATCATATCACAATGGCGTGCATTGTGGATGGTGCGAAGATGGATTTTATGGAGACAATGGATGTCTACGCACTTTTTACAGGACTTTTCGAGGATACCTTTTATTCCATCAAAATGCTGGAAGAGCCGGACAAGAAGCAGATTGCACTATCGGTCTGGGAGAAGAACGGACTGCTTATGATACAGCTTGAGAATTATTTCGAAGACTCAAAGGAAGCACAGGAAGTGAGAGAAGAGGGAATTGATTATTCCATTAAGAGTGTGAAAGAGATTGTGAAAAAATATGATGGCTGCATGACGATACATAAGGAGCATGCGCTTGTGATCAAGCGGATTTCAATACCAATCCCATAAGATAAAACTACAAATGGCATAAATATAACCGGTCAGTTCTGGTTTTCATACACAGAATCCAGAACTTAAAATTACGAATTGAAAATGACCAGTTGTGAAAAGAGGCAATCTGCCTCTTTTTTTTATGCTACGATTCGTTCATCAGAAAAAAGGAGGAAAAATATGAAAAGCAAAGGAAAGAAAAAAGGGTACATTGGTATTGCGATAACCGCAATTCTGCTGATCGTTACCGTAGTCGCTGACCTGCTTGTATCAAGATACATCACAATGATCAAGCTTTATTTCAGGGATGACAGTAATTCTGTTTATGAGATGTCAGCAGACGAAGCATTGTCGCAGGCCGCAGATCTCACAGAGGAACTTGGAAATGAAGGTATCGTATTGCTAAAGAACAAGGACAATGCTTCTCTGCCACTGGCAGCAGGAACGAAGATTAATCTGTTTGGTATTGCATCTTATCAGACATTATATCAGGGTTCCGGTTCTGCATCGAGCTGGTTCAAGCAGGATCTGAACACAAATATGAAAAAAGGTCTGGAAGATGCCGGATTCGAAGTAAACCCTGGACTGTGGCAGTTCTATGAGGACAATTACAAAGAGAGAAGTGATCAGGAAGGTGGAATGACAGATATGTCAGGAGCAGATCACAGTATCTTAGAGCAGTCCTTAGATGAGTATGAAGCATACGATTACGAAGGTGAAAATGTTCTGACATATTCAGAGAACTATTCGGATGTGGCAATGGTAGTGATCGGACGTGCAGGTGGAGAAGGATCGGATGCAACGATGGAGATGGACGGCTATGTCGGAGGAGATGCCGGCAAGCATTATCTGGAGCTCCAGAGCGTAGAACAGGAACTTTTAAGTTATGTAGAAGAGCATTATGACAAAGTCATCGTTGTATTGAATACAGCTATGGTAATGGAAACAGGATTTCTGGATGATGAGGCAATTGATGCAGCACTCTGGATCGGAATGCCGGGTTCCAGAGGATGTGGATCTCTCGGAAATATCCTTGCCGGTGAAGTAAATCCATCCGGACATCTTGCTGATATTTATGCATATGACCTTACAACAGCTCCTTCTTATTACAATTTTGGCGATTACACATATTCTAACTTTGATGGAAACAACAAATATGTTTACTATCAGGAAGGTATTTATGTTGGATATCGCTATTATGAGACAGCAGCAGCTGATGGTTATATTGATTATGACACAACTGTTCAGTTCCCATTTGGTTATGGTTTGTCTTACACAAACTTCGACTGGGAGGTTGAGAAAACAGAGTTAGGAGATATTGGTGGAACAATCAATATCGATGTAAAAGTTACCAATACCGGCGATGTTGCAGGAAAAGATGTCGTAGAGCTCTACTATGCAGCACCATATGACCCGGCAGAGGAGATTGAAAAATCATCTGTAGTACTTGGAGCATTTGAAAAAACAAATACACTAAAACCAGGTGAATCTGAGACGGTGACACTTACTATGAATGTAGATGACATGGCATCTTATGACTATAAGAATAACAAATGCTATGTATTAAGTGCCGGTGATTATGAATTCAGGCTTCAGACAGATTCTCATAACATGAAGGTTAACAGTGATGGAACGGCTGTAGAGCCAATTGCCTACACAGTAGACAGTAAAGTTGTATACAATGACACAAACCAGGGCAAACGTTCCACAGATGAAGTGGCAGCAGAGAACCTGTTTGATGCAGTCACAGCTGGTGACGGATACTTTGGAGCAGACGGAACAGTCGGATATGTATCCCGTTCTGACTGGGCAGGAACGATGCCGACATCCAGAGAGACAAATATGAATGTGGCAGCTTCCGATGAAACAGTTGCACTTATGACGAATAATACTTCTGGATGGGAGTATGATCTTGATAATCTGCCGGACGCAGAACCGGCTGTTACCGGAGTAGACAGTGGACTGGAAATCTCAGACATGACAGGTCTTGAATTTGATGATCCGAAGTGGCAGCAGTTAGTAGAAGAAATGTCAGTGGATGAACTTAGAAGATTATATGGAACCTGTGGCTGGAGCAACCCGGCAATCCTTTCCATCAACAAGGCAGCTGCAATTGATATGGACGGTGCAGAAGGACTCCACAATCTGACATCCGATAAAACAGCTAATCAGTATGTAGGCTCAACTGTGCGTGCAGCAACATGGAATAAAGAGCTTGCTTACAGAATGGGAACTATTTATGGAGATGAATGCCTTGCAAACGGAATTTCCGGTATGTATGGTATGACTGTTAATATCCACAGATCTCCATTTGGTGGAAGATGCTTCGAGGCCTATTCAGAAGATCCGACACTTTCCGGAAAAATAGCAGCAGAGGAGATCAGAGGGTTACAGGATAAAAAGATTGCGGTATACTTAAAACATTTTGTGGCCAATGATCAGGAGACAAACCGTGGTGGGGTACATACCTGGGTAGATGAGCAGGCATTAAGAGAAATCTATTGCCGACCATTTGAGATTGTTACAAAAGAAGCAGACTGCAATGGATATATGACAAGTTATAACTATATCGGAACAGGCTGGACAGGTGCAAGCAAACCATTAGTGACAGATCTTGCGAGAGGTGAGTGGGGATCACATGGACGTATGATCACAGATGCGGCTATGGATTTTACAATCTATGTTCCTGATACAGGTGTACTTGCAGGTCTTGACATGTGGCTTGCTCCACAGACAGCTGTAACGACAAAAAATTTATACGGAACAGATTACGGTATCCGCATGTTACAGGAATCAGCACACAGACAGTTATATGTATTTGCCAATACATCAGGTGTAGGTCTTGAGATGCAGGAGGGCAATACATGGAAACTTGTTGTTGGTGGTGCTAATGCAATCTTAATCCTTGGAATGGCATTAAGTATTATATTCCTTGTGATTCCTGGATTCAGAGGAAAAAAGGGGGAGAAGAAAAATGAGGAAACAGTTAATTCATAGGGCAGTTATTACACTTTTGCTAGGATGCATAATGCTTCTTGCATTTACTGGCTGCGGTAAGAGCAATGAGAAGCGAAATGTATCCGGAAGCTATCACACGGAAGCCAATGGATACAAGAGAGGTACAGACGTAGATATTAACCTTGAGGGTGATAAGATCACAACCATCGTTGTAAATGACATGGATTCTGAGTATTCCCTGACTGATCCGGATGCATTCCAGATGATGTGGCCAACAAAGCAGACTATGGTTCTTCAGGAACTTCAGAATATGGGACCGGATAAAATTGCAGAAATTAAAATAACTGCAGATGATAATGGTATTCCAACCAAAATAGAAGGTTTCAATCTCGAAGTAATTCCGGAGGGCTGCACAGACTGTGCAGGAATGTTAATCCTTGCAGTACAGGATGCATTAAGCAAATAAACTAAGCTTATTTTATAGAAGATAAGATGTTTCAAAAAAGACTTCTGAGTAAATTTTGGAAGTCTTTTTTGAAAGCAAAAATTAGATAAATGTAAAATAGAAAAGAGTTCTATGAAGAAAAATAAAGATAGTTTGATGAAAAGGAGGGGCACTGAAACTTGTAATTTGAAATACGTTATGTTAGTATAAATTACGTCAGTGAACATTTCTCACTGATACAGTTTTTAAATAACAGTATATTTTAAAAGTAAGACTCCGGAGGTTATCAGATACATGAGACATTGATATTTTTCTAATTCAATGATGGAAAAACTGGCAGAGATCAAAGATGGCACAGTTTTTAAATCAGGTTACAGACAGATGTAATCTTTTTTTGGGTTACAAAAAAGAAGATCGGTCAACTGATTACGAATTAGAAAAAAAGGAGATATCTCATGAAAAAATTAAAATTTGATAGTTATGATGGAGTCTGTTTTTTGAATGGACTTGTCTTTTTTGCGCCGGTTGCGTTGCTGGTAAGAACGCAGGCTGGTGTGTCGGAACACATATTTTTCCTCCTTCAGGCATTATTGTCAGGCGTGATTTTTCTGGGGGAAATTCCAACAGGATTTATAACAGATAAAATTGGATACCGGAAATCCCTGATCTGGGCGCAGGTGTTATTGCTTGGTGCGAGAAGTTTATTGCTCGCAGCCTTTGTGAGCCGGTCGCTTGTACTGTTTGTCGTGGAGGCAGTTGTAGAGGGAATTGCGGCGTGCTTTACCTCCGGGACGGGAAGCGCGTATTTGTACGCTCTGTATGGAGAAAACGGATATCTTGCAAAAACGGCACACGCAGGAAATTTCGGAACAGCAGGTTTTATCATCAGTACAGTTGCGTATGCCGGGATTTATAAAATAAGCGGTATGGAAGGTTTACTGATTACAACTGTAGTCATGGATATTATAGCGGTTGTGTGCTCGTTCTACCTGAGAAGTGAAAGCAGTAAAACCATAATTGCAGATAGAAAGGAAGTACAGATTTTAGCGATATTTAAAAACAAAAAAGCATTCCTGTTTGTGATTTCGCTGGCGATTTTCAGTATCGCATGGCTTCTGATCAACTTCTTTTATGTGGTAAAACTTGAAAACTGCGGTTTGCCGGTAGAATGGATGTCATTGATCATTTTGAGCTATTCAGCCGTACAGATGCTGTCAGAACCCATTTTAGGAAAATTGTCTGACGGAAAAAACGGAAAGTCCGGCAGGGGAAAACTGCCCGCAGTTACAGCTGCCACAGCAGGGGTGGCATTTCTTCTTTTTGGAGTGGTAAAATTCAGGGCAGCCGTACTGCTTCTAATGCTGATATTGCCGTTGCTTTTAAATCTTCCGGAATATCTGCTGATGAATCTGGAAAATCAGTTTGTGGACGAAGCGGAGTGTGGCAACCAGCGTGCGGCAACGCTGTCTGTGCTTAATATGGGCGTGAATCTGGTGGAGATTTTGACGCTGTCAGCCTCAGCATTTTTGACGAAAATCGGAATCCAGTGGTGCTTTGTGTTTGTGGGATGCTTTCTGATGGCGATAGCGCTTCTATTTGCCAGAATACAAAAATAGAAGGAGCGAAAACCGCTTCCTCCTATCAAAATGATCCGTAATTTTACCACAGACCTAATACGCGTTGCATCAGCAAACTCATACAGGTAATACCGATCCAGCAGCTGAATCCAAGAAGCAAAGGTTTGGCTCCTGTTTTCACTAATTTCACAATATTGGTATTCAGACCAATTGCACTCATGGCAAGAACGATGAAAAACTTGCTCAAAGTTTTTAGCGGATTGAAAACAGCTGCTGGAACACCGAAGTTCACTGCTATTGTTGTAATAATGGATGCAATTATAAAATAGAGAATGAACATCGGAAAAATCTTTTTAAAATCCACTTTATTATGATCCGTTTGTTCCCTTCTGGTTCGAAGAAAAGCAAGGACAAGCGTGATTGGAATAATTGCCAGTGTTCTTGTAAGTTTTACGGTGACAGCTTTATCCAAAGTCGCCGAACCAAGGTTGTACATGGAATCCCAGGTGGAGGCAGCAGCGGTAACGGAAGAGGTGTCATTCACAGCAGTTCCGGCAAAAATGCCGAAAGCTTCTCCGCTTGTCTGGGAAAAACCGAGAACGGTGCCAAGCATAGGAAAAAATAAAGCGGCAAGCATATTGAAAAAGAAAATGACAGAAATTGATTGTGCAACTTCCTCGTCATCAGCGTCAATGACAGGAGCAGTAGCTGCAATTGCGGAGCCGCCGCAGATTGAGGAACCTACACCGATGAGTGTGGAGATTTTTCCGGGAACATGAAGGATTTTATGTAATACCCAGGCAACAACAAGGGATGTTGTGATCGTTGCAAGAATGATTGGAAGCGATTGTTTTCCTGTCTGCAGGATGACAGAGAGATTCATTCCAAAACCAAGTAAAATAACAGCATATTGCAGGATTTTTTTTGACACAAATGTGATGCCGCTCTGCAGAGCAGATTTATCTCTGACCAATAATGTAATGACCATTCCTAGGAGGATCGCAAAGACAGGACCACCTACAATTGGGAAAAATTTTCCTAAAATCCAGCTTGGAATCGCAATTATCAGGCATAACAGCACACCTTTCCAGTTTTTCTTAATAAAATTCATATTCATAACCTCACTAAAAATATTTTGATTCTTACGGGTTCCTATGATAGCATAAACACATAGAGATGAAAAGTAACAAGCCAAAATAAAAGGAGCAGTCATGCAGACAAAAGGAAAGAAAAAAATCATAGATAATGCGGGAGCATTGCAGAAAAAATACGCATGGAAATCAGAGAAACAAAAAAAGAAACCGGCAGCAGCCTGTCCGTATGCAAAAAAATGTGGCGGCTGTGATTATCAGGGAATGTCCTACGAACAACAGCTGCAGGAAAAACAGACCTATGTGCGCAAAAACATTGGGGATTACTGTAAAGTCCTGCCGATCATCGGAATGGAAAATCCGTATCATTACAGAAATAAGGTACACGCAGTGTTTGATGTGGAGCGCAGGGGAAAACATGCAAACGGAGGCAGACGTACCGCAGGAAACGGACATGCAAAGGCAGCACCGGGCGGCGTGATCTCCGGTGTATACAAGGCCGGAACCCATGAGGTCATCAACATTGATTCCTGTGAGATTGAGGATGAGCTTTCAAGCGCTATCATCCGTGATATCAGAGGACTTTTACATTCGTTTAAAATAAAAACTTATGATGAGGACACCGGATACGGTCTGCTCCGGCACGTTCTCGTGCGCCGTGGTTTTCACAGCGGCGAGGTGATGGTAGTGCTGGTGCTCGGTTCTCCGATTCTTCCATCCAAAAACAATTTTGTGAAAGCATTGCGGAAGCTTCATCCTGAAATAACTACAGTTGTGGTTAACATAAATGATAAACAGACCAGCATGGTTCTCGGAGAAAAGGAAACTGTTATTTATGGAAAAGGTTATATTGAGGATACGCTCTGTGGCTGTACATTCCGTATTTCGCCAAAATCATTTTATCAGGTGAATCCGGTACAGACAGAGATCCTTTATAACAAAGCGATCACATATGCGGGACTGACCGGAAAAGAGAAAGTGATCGATGCATATTGTGGAACCGGAACGATCGGTCTGATCGCTGCGTCCCAGGCAAAAGAAGTGATCGGCGTGGAGTTAAACCGTGATGCTGTGAAGGATGCGGTCATCAATGCAAAACGGAACAATATCAAAAATGAACAGTTTTACAATGCAGATGCCGGAAAATTTATGGTAGAGCTTTCTGAGCAGAACAAAAAAGTGGATGTCGTATTCATGGATCCACCGAGAGCGGGAAGCGATGAGGCATTTTTATCCTCAGTAGTAAAACTTGCACCGAAAAAAGTGGTCTACGTGTCATGCAACCCGGAGACACTTGCGAGAGATTTAAAATATCTCACAAGACATGGGTATCAGGCTGTCGAGTGCCAGCCTTGCGACATGTTTCCGTTCACGAAACATGTGGAGGCAATTTGTCTTTTGTCAAAGAAATTTTGATTTGTGTGGATATGCGAGTCTTTTTCGAGACAATGATTGAGAGAAAAAAGAAAGTATTAGGATGAATTAAGAAAAACTTGTAAAGATATATTGTAAATGATACAATATCCGAAAAGTCGGAAAAAGAGGCTGTATCATGAATATATACGAAAAGATTTTTGCAAGACTAGAAGAAATAAATATGAGTCAGATTGAACTGTCTCGAAGGACAGGCATTGCTACTAGTACAATTAGTGATTGGCGAAAGAAACAGATAAATCCACAGGCAGACAAGCTAGTTGCGATTTGTAAGGCACTGGATATGTCGCTTGTTGATTTACTGTGTGATGAAGAAGATAAGAAGAATGAATTTTCAAGAGCAGACTATGTAGTTGGCGAGCAGTTTATAATTGATAGTATTAAGATGTCTTCTGGAGAAATGAAAAGACGAGTATTCAGTTATCTCGAGCGATGGATACGAAAGCAAGAAATTAAGCTGCCAACAGGTAATATTTCCGTCATATCAGATGCAGAAGGGAAAAAAGTTGTTGTTATTAACGATCTTAGATTTAAGAGAAGCAAAAATGTTGACTGGAATATGGTAGAGAATTATTTGAAAGAATATATAGGCTCTTGTACAGAAATCCTTGACACAAATGAATTGATTTATATTGGGAGTGACTTCCCCGATGAGTACTCGCATTCAAAAGATACCAAGGTATTAAGAGGACCAAATGAATATGCAAAAGCGAATGCTTCTGTGGCAATTAGGGAGTTGATTCAAATTGCTGCTAATAAGACTTTCTCAGAAAATAAAAAAAATAAGCACAATAGTAAAGCAAAGTATGGATGGTATCGCTATGATACTAGATTTGCTGTTCCTAAATACAATAATGATGGTGAATTAACAGGATATAATATTTTTAAAGGCAGAATGGTAATAAGACATGCCCAAGATAATAAATTATATTTATATGATATTTTGAGAATAAAAAAAGAAACGAGTGAGCCGCATGAGTAAAAACTGTACGGTTGAAAAACTCATTTCCTGCGATTTATACTATATCAAAATAGTGTAGTTGTCAATCCGAATTTTCAGAAAATATGCAAAGTGCAATTTAGAGGGATACATCCTTTTCTATGCCTTTTTGTGACAAAGCAAGAGTCATTGCTGCCTCGTATATTTAACCATTTTCCCCACGTATAATAATATCATTCAATTTCAAAATCGTGTCTTTTTGCGGAAGCACAGGTAGCAAGTGTTGTAATCGGGTAAATATCACCGTAACCGACGGTGAGAATCAGCACAATAAAAACAGAGGAGATGATCTGATTTCTTTTTTCATATAAAACAGTTGTGATTACGTTGAAAGAGTCATATTTGGCATTCAGACGGAACAGGTGGAAAACTCTTGCCACGCGCAACATACGGAAAATGACAAACCCGGACAGGAAAAAAGCAGGAATGATCGTGAACAGATCCACAATACCATCAAAAGAAACGAGGAAACGGATCGTGGCTTTGGACTTGCTCATTCCCGGATACAGATAATTTGCAGTCCAGATACGAAGGGCATATTCAATACAGAATATAAAAACAGTCACAGCTTCCACAACAAAGAACAGTCCTGAAAAAGATGCCAACTGGTCAAAAGTCTGTAAAAAAGTGACAAGAATATTGCAGACAATGGTGATTGTGATAAAAATATCAAAAGCGCGGCTGAGGCGGTTGCTCTTGTCGCCGATCTGAATAATGTTAAAGATTTTTTCCTTCATATCAATGTTCCTTCTGGTGGAGTGTTACAGCGTTAAAGACTGGGTGGAAATGCTGTTAAAAATAAGCTGGAAAGTTGCCTTTTTGGACTCTTCCAGATGAACAGTCATCTGTTCAGCAGCCTCCTTCCAGTCGTTGCGCAGGCATGCCCGGATAATGTCAAGATGTTCCTGAAAAGTGTCGTCTAATCGTTTTTCGGAAATATTCCCGGTCATATAGCGGAAACGTTCTGCCTGTGTCTGTATCATATTGTAGTTTTGATGGATATAAGTGTTTGGACACGCATCGACAACGAAGTTGTGAAATTCCGTATCTAATTCGTAAAAATAATCATTATTATTATAACAGTTATGATTCGTTTTACTGGAACTGAAAATATTATAAAAATCTTTTAACCGCTCCACAGAGAGGGCATTACCATAATTTAAAAGAATATACGGCTCATATAATTGCCGTACTTCAAAAATCATATTGATCGTATTAATGGAAAGAGGCATTACGATAATGCCTTTTTTTGGTTTTATTTCAATTAATCCCTCCTGCTCTAAACGGCTTAGCGCATCACGGACCGGTGTGCGGCTCAGACCTAATTCAGTAGTGAGAAGTTCTTCATTTAAAAAAGTTCCCGGTGCATATTCACAGGTTACGATCTTTTGGCGGATCGTATTGTAAGCCTGTGTTTTTAAATTCATTTTTGACATAACAGATACTCCCATAACAAGAAAATAATATTAAATATTCTTTTTCATTCTAGCATACGGACAAAATAAACACAACAGATTCACAAATGAGCTGCCAAAATGAATGCGAAGCCTGCCTGATGAGGGGTAACAAAAGTGAATTGTGCATTATTGACAAAATATGATAAAGAATTATTTGCAACATGTACAATTGACATGCAAATAACATGATATTATAATCTGATGTATACAACATAGTATGTAACGATAAGTACAAAGACAGAAACATAAAAAGCATACCAAAGGATAAGAGGAGGATGACACATGAAAGCAATGTATATCAACGCACCAGGCGAAGTGGAAATCAAGGAGATCGATATGCCGGTGAGAAAAGAAGGAGAAGTATTATTAAAACTTTTATATGGAGGAATTTGTGGAAGTGATCTTGGATCATACCGTGGAACATTTGCATATTTTGATTATCCGAGAATTCCGGGACACGAATTTTCAGCCGAAGTCATTGAGGCAGATGAGAACAATGAATATGGGATCAAACCGGGAATGATCGTTACCTGTAATCCATATTTTAACTGCGGACATTGTTATTCCTGCACACATGGGATCGTAAATGCATGTATGGATAATCAGACCATGGGATGCCAGCGGGATGGAGCTTTCCGCGAGTACATCACAATGCCGGTAGAAAGAGTGTATGACGGAAAAGGTCTGGATCCGAAAACCTTAGCAGCAATCGAACCGTTCTGTATCAGTTATCATGGTGTCAGCCGTGCAAATGTCAAAGAGGGAGATAAAGTGCTTGTAGTCGGAGCCGGAACGATCGGTGTACTTGCAGCCATCGCAGCAAAAGCAAAAGGCGCAACAGTTTATATTTCAGACGTATCCGAAGGTAAGCTTGAAATGGCAAAAGAGTTCGGCGTAGACGGAACATTGCTGAATGATTCACCGGAGCATTTTGACAAAGGAGTGGCAGAGCTTACAGAGGGAAATGGATTTGATGTGACGATCGAGGCTGTAGGACTTCCATCTACTTTCCAGAATTGTATTGATGCATGTTGTTTCGGTGGACGCATGGTATTGATCGGAGTCGGAAAAAAGAATCTGGATTTCAACTTCACACTGATCCAGAAAAAAGAACTGAATGTATTTGGTTCGAGAAATGCATTGAAAAAAGACTTCTTGGAGTTGATCGATCTTGTTCATGAGGGCAAAGCTCCACTGGAAAAGATCATCACAAATGTCTATCCGTTTGAGGATGCAGCAAAGGCTTTTGCAGACTTTGCAAACAATCCGGGAGACATGTTAAAAGTAGTTTTTGATTTTTCCGGTATTAACAAATAAAAAGTCAGAAACGGTTGGAGAAAAAGGAGGTTTTACACTATGAGATTAAAAAAGATGACAGCAGTGATACTGTCAGGCCTGATGTTATTGCCTTTAACTGCCTGTGGAAGCGCCAGCCAGACAGGATCGGATGCAGCATCGTCCGTAGAACCGGAGATTGTATTGGATGTGGCATTTGAGAATAACAGCAGTGAACCGATCGGTGCAGGATGGGAGAGAGCACAGGAGATCATAAAAGAAAAGTCCGGTGGAAAAATGGCGATTGAAGTGTACCCGGATTCACAGCTGGGAGATAAATCATCTTTGATTGATTCCATGCTTTTGGGAGAGCCGGTATGCACGCTTGCAGACGGAGCGTTTTATGCAGATTATGGGATCAAGGACATGGGAATATTATTTGGACCATTTCTCTTTGATGACTGGGATCAGTGTTGGACATTGATCGAATCAGACTGGTATGAGGAGCAGTGCAAAAAGCTGGAAGAAAAAGGATTAAAAATTATCGCTTCCAACTGGATGTACGGAGAACGTCATACACTTACCAATGTTCCGGTAAACAGTGTAGATGATCTGAAAGGATTAAAAATCCGCGTACCATCTAATGAGATACAGTCATATGGATTTGATGTCCTCGGAGCAACCTCTACCGGTATGGCATTAGGAGATGTTTATCAGGCATTGCAGACAAAGACAATTGATGGCGCGGAGAATCCGATCGCTACCCTGTATGGAAGAAAACTGCATGAAGTGGCTCCATATCTGATCCTGGACGGACATGTTAAAAACTTCACAACATGGGTGGTGTCAGCTGACTGGTTTAATAGCCTCACAGAGGAACAGCAGAACTGGCTTGTTGAGACGGCACAGGAAGCCGGAGAATACAACAATCAGGTATTGCAGGAGGCGGAGCAGGAGTATTTACAGCTGATGGTCGACGAGGGAGTGACCGTTGTCGATCCATCTGAGGAAGTGCTGGAAGGTTTCCGGGAAAAAGCAGCTTCATTTTATGAGATGGGAGACCGTTTCGGATGGTCAGACGGACTGTACGATACAGTGCGCAAGGCAATGGGAGCAGAAGAATAGGAGAGGATGAGCATGGAAAATATGAAAAAGAGCAAATGGAGTTTTTTAGCGAATTTAGATGTTATCGTAGCATCTGTCATTCTGGCGATCCTGATCATATTAACATTTGCCGGGGTTATCTGGCGCTATGTGTTTCATGCACCATTTACATGGTTAGAGGAAGTTCAGACATCCTGTATGGTGTGGATCACATTTGCGGCAGCAGGTGCGGCATTCCGGAGCGGTAACCATGTTGCAATCGAGATGATCGTGGATCTCATGCCGGAAAAAGTACAAAAGGTAATGGAGATCATGATTGCAGTTATTGTGGTTGTGATATTAGGTTTCCTATTTGTACAGACCATTCCGTATTTGAAGATATTTCTGGAAAGTGGACGTTCCACCAGTATGTTACATATTCCTTACATTGTAGTGTATGGCATTTCAATTTTTTCCTATGTGGATATGGTGATCAGTTTTATTTATAGCATACTTCATGGCGTTAAATCAGAGGCAAAGGAGGCAGCAGGCAGCGATGAGTGATATTCTTTTATTGGCAGCAATCGTAATGTTGGTACTTTTATTTTTGAAGGTGCCTGTATATTTGGCAGTATTGGGCGGCTCTATGGTGTATTTTGCACTGAACCCGCATGTGAGCGCAGCAGTGTTTGCACAGCAGACGATTATCGGAACTGAAAAAATTTCACTGCTGGCAATCCCGTTTTTTGTCTGCGCCGGAATTTTTATGAATTACACCGGTGTCACGAAAAGAATCATGGATTTCTGTGAGGTTGTGACAGGCAGACTTCCGGGTGGACTTGCACAGGTCAATGTCCTTCTCTCAACAGTCATGGGAGGTCTGTCAGGTTCTAATATTGCAGATGCCGCAATGGAATCCAAAATGATGGTTCCGGAAATGACAAAAAAAGGATTTTCCCTTGAATTTTCCAGTGTTGTGACAGCAGCGTCCTCAATGATCACACCGTTGATCCCACCAGGAATCGCAATGATCCTCTACGGATGTATTGCAAACGTATCCATCGGAAAACTGTTTATGTCAGGTCTTGGGGTTGGGGCATTGCTCTGCATCACCATGATGATATTAGTTGGGGTTATCTCAAAAAAACGTGGATATGGTAACATTTCCACAGAGAAAATGACATGGTCACGCTTCTGGAAGGCATTTAAACCTGCAATTTTACCGCTTTTACTTCCAATCATTATCATTGGAGGTATCAGAATTGGTGTGTTCACTGCAACAGAGGCAGGAGCAGTTGCTATCATTTACGCAGCTTTTCTTGGATTACTTTATAAAGAGATGCATATCAAAGACATGATTCAGGGGTTAAAAGAGACTGCCTGCACAACAACGTCCATTATGCTGATCGTTTCTGCAGCATCTGTATTCTCGTGGATCCTGACAAAAGAGCAGATTCCACAGGCTCTGACTGCATGGATGCTTGCAAACATTCACAGTAAATTTGTATTCCTGATCGTTGTGAATATTTTCCTTCTGATCGTCGGAATGTTTATCGAGGGAAATGCTTCCATGATCATTCTTGTTCCATTGCTTGCACCGATCGCAAAAGCATATGGCATTAACGAGATCCAGTTTGCAATGATCTACATCTTTAATAATGCGATCGGAGCACTTTCACCACCTATGGGAACATTGATGTTCGTAACCTGTTCCATCACAAAATGTAAGACGGCAGCGTTTATTAAGGAAGCAGTTCCATTCTACATTCTGCTGATCGTAAACCTGTTGCTCCTCACATGGTTTGAGCCATTTACAACATTTCTTGTAAATTTAGTTTATTAGTTTAAATAGAAAATGCGGCTGCCACATAAATATGTGCAGTCCATTTTCCATATCAGTGATAAAAAAGAAAGGGAATAAATAATGGAAAAATTAAATTATGATGTAATAAAAAAAGTTGGCTATGACGGATATCTTCTGAAAGAAGCACCGGAAAAAGTGATGCAGTTTGGAGAGGGAAATTTCCTGCGTGCGTTTGTTGATTACTGGTTCGATCTTGCAAATGAAAAAGCGGACTGGAATGGAAAATGCTGTCTCGTCCAGCCAATCGCACAGGGGATGAGCGACATGATCAATGAGCAGGATGGACTCTACACGTTATATCTGCGCGGAAGTGAAAACGGTCAGAAAGTGGATGACAAGCGTGTGATCTCCAGCGTGAGCCGCTGCTTAAACCCATATGAAAAAGCAGGCTACGAGGCAATGATGGAATTAGCAGCCAGCGATGAACTTGAGATCATCGTTTCCAATACAACAGAAGCGGGAATCCAGTATGACCCTTCCTGCAAAAAAGATGACTGCCCACCGTCAAGTTTCCCGGCAAAACTGACACAGGTGCTGTACCATCGTTATCAGGCAGGAAAAAAAGGGATCGTCATGTTAGCCTGCGAGCTGATCGACAACAATGGAAAAGAGCTGTTAAAATGTGTCAACCAGTACATTGAACAGTGGGGACTTGAGGACGGATTTAAAAAATATGTCAATGAGGACTGTACCTTCTGCGGCTCTCTTGTTGACCGTATCGTACCGGGACGCATCCGTGATGAGAAAGAGGTAGCGGAGTTAGAACAAAAACATGGTTACACAGATCCGTTATTGGATGTCGGAGAAGTATTTGGCGTATGGGTCATCGAAGGTGACGAAAAGTTAAATGATGTCCTTCCTTTCAAAAAGGCAGGACTTTCCGATAAAGTATTTGTTGTGCCGGATATGAGTCCATATAAAAAGAGAAAGGTGCGCATTTTGAACGGAGCGCACACCGGGTTCGTGCTTGGCGCATATCTCGCAGGAGAAAATATTGTGCGTGACTGCATGCATGACGACGTCATCAAAGGTTTTATGAACAAAATGCTTTATGAGGAGGTAATTCCGACACTTCCATTAGATAAAGACGATCTGCTGAAATTTGCAGCAGCAGTTTCAGACAGATTTAACAATCCATTTGTAAATCATGAATTGATGAGTATCTCTTTGAATTCAACATCAAAATGGAAAGCGCGCAACATGCCTTCTTTTTTGGAATATATAAAAGAACAGGGAAAACTTCCTGTGTGCCTGACAATGTCTCTGGCTGCCTATATCGCCTTTTATAGCAATGACATTCAGGAATTGACAGATGCGGGACTCATCTGCAGACGTCCGGCAGGAAACGAATATACCGTAAGCGATGACAGATGGGTGCTGGAATTTTATTATGAACATCGGGATGCATCTGCGGCAGAACTGGTGCATGAAGTGCTTACAAATAAAAAAATGTGGGATCAGGATCTGACCGGAATCGAAGGATTAGAGAAAGCGGTCACAGAGGATCTTGAGAAAATACGCAGGGAAGGAGCAAAGGCTGCTTATGCAGGCTGCCTGTAAATGCTTATGAAGACGATACAGATAGCACCGGTGGATAATGTGGCAGTTGCACTCTGCCCGATCAATGCAGGAGAGACCGTACAGTCCGGCGATCTGAGTCAGGTCGTGGTGACAGAGGCAATCCCGCAGGGACATAAGATTTGAAAAATATTGCAAAAGAAGAGAATATTATCAAATATGGCTTTGTGATCGGACATGCAACGACAGACATTCCGGCAGGAAGCTGGGTACATACGCATAACATGGCGACGAATCTGTCCGGTGAAATTGAATATTCCTATCATCCGGAACTTAAGCAGCCGGCATCAGAAAAACCGGAGTGTTTTAACGGATTCCGCAGGAAAGACGGACGTGCAGCGATCCGGAATGAGATCTGACAGTAGGGTGTGTCAATGACGTTGCTAAGAGAATGACAGCACTCAATCAGGATCTCGTGACCGGAACAATAGACGGTCTGTATACATTTGATCATCCATTTGGATGCAGCCAGACGGGACATGACCATGCACAGACCAGAAAGCTTCTGGCGGCGCTTGTGCGCCATCCCAATGCAGCAGCAGTACTTGTATTGGGACTTGGATGTGAGAATCTGACACATGAACAGTTCGTGGAGGAACTGGGCGATTATGATGCGGACAGAGTCAAATTCTTAACCTGTCAGGAAGTGGAGGATGAATTTGAAGCTGGAAGAAAATTATTGGAAGAATGTGCAGCCTATGCCGGACAGTTCCACAGGGAACCGATCCCGGTGAGCGAGCTTGTAGTCGGGATGAAATGCGGCGGTTCTGACGGACTTTCCGGTATCACGGCAAACCCGGCAGTAGGCCGTTTCAGCGACATGCTTGTGGCAAGAGGCGGTTCCACAGTTCTGACAGAAGTACCGGAAATGTTTGGTGCAGAGGGATTTTTAATGAACCGCTGTATTAATAAAGAGGTGTTTGAAAAAGCTGTCAGTATGATCAACGGATTCAAAAATTATTTTATAAGCCATAACGAGGTCGTATACGACAACCCAAGCCCGGGAAACCGCCAGGGTGGTATTACAACGCTCGAAGACAAGTCCTGCGGCTGCGTACAAAAAGGCGGTACAGCCCCGATCATGGATGTGATCGGATATGGGGACGTTGTTGTGACAAAGGGATTAAATATGCTTTATGGACCTGGAAACGATCTTGTATCAGCAACGGCGATGACAGCAGCAGGAGCGCACCTGATCCTGTTCACAACAGGACGTGGTACACCATTCGGAGCGCCGGCTCCGACATTGAAGCTGTCCACGAACAGCCGGCTTGCGGAAAATAAAAAAGGATGGATCGATTTTGATGCAGGCCCGATCGTTGAAGGAGAATCCATTGACGACGCAGCAAAACGTCTGTTACAGCTGGTGATCGAAGTTGCCAATGGAAAAGAAACACAGACTGAGAAGCGTGGATACAGAAGCATTTCCATTTTTAAGGATGGGGTTGTTTTGTAAAAGGAATCTTAATAAGCAGGGATATCATTCCAGAAAACAGGGGTACACAATGTGTGTCCTGCAATCTTGGAATATCCCTGCTTTATTTTGCTTTTTAGTAAAAGGTCTGTTATGATTAAAATAATAATATGTTTTAAGCAAAATTTATTGATGTGATGGCAGAGGAACGGATCAATCAGAGAATTGTCGATTATACATAGAAAAAAGAGGAATCCACATGATAACAACAGTTTTATTAGATTTAGATGATACCATTCTTGATTTCCACAAGGCAGAAAAGGAAGCGCTGAAAAAAGCACTGCAAAAAGTTGGAGTGGAGCCAACAGAAAAATTGCTGGCGAGGTACAGTGAGATCAATCAGGCACAATGGAAAAAGTTAGAACTCGGTGAGTTGACGCAGGAGGAAGTGAAAATAAGCCGTTACCGGATCTTTTTTGAAGAATATGGGATAACAGCTTCGCCGGAAGAAACTGCGAAATGTTACGAGCAGAATCTTGCATATGAACACGAAAAAGTGGACGGCGCGCTTGAACTTTTACAGGAATTGCACGGTAAGTACAGACTGTATGCCGCATCCAATGGAACTTACGAAGTGCAGAGAAGGCGTATTGAGGAATCTGGGATTAAACCATATTTTGAGGACTTTTTTATTTCAAAAAAAATCGGGTATCATAAACCGGACAAAAAATTTTTCGACTATTGTTTTGCACATATTCCTGATTTTAAGCTGGAAGAGAGTGTCATTGTGGGCGACAGCTTATCCTCAGATATCCTTGGTGGAAAAAATGCCGGACTGACTACAATCTGGTATCAGAGAGACAGAAATATAACAGATCATGGAGCAATCCATCCGGATTACCGCATTTTTGAATTGAGCGAATTGCCGGATTTATTAAAAAAATTAAAATAGCACATAAAGCTGCATGAATTGCAAAGAGTTATAAGGTATGTATACTGAATGTGTAGATTGTCATAAATACAAAATGCAGCAACAGAAATAAATGGAATAAATCGCAGTAATGTGCTAAAATAAGAGAAATCATGGTTCAAATTCGAAATATGGAATGTCAGCGATCACAAGATAGAAAATCGTCAGGAAACATATTTCTGGCATAAGGCATCAGGAAAGGATAGTTTTATTATGGAAGAAAAGACAACAATGGAAATCACAAATGATAGATTGGAGGAGGCGATCAAAGATTACGCAGCAGACCGGACAAAAGAAAAGCTTACAGCAGTCTTAAATCTGCTTCGTCCGACAAAACTGTTAGTTCCGGCAATGTTAAAAGCACCGGATCAGCCAACTCCCTGCTTTTTAAAGAGCGGTGCCGGCGAACAGTATTTTGTAGTGTACACCTCCAAAGAGCAGATGGCAAATGCACCAAAAAGCCAGGCACTCTTAAGCATGCCATTCCCGGCGTGCAACAGCGTTGCCGTAAAACCGGAATTGAATTTAAGCGGAATGGTCATCAATCCATTTACCGATAATCTGGTATTGAAGATTGAACTGATCCAGAAACTGCATGAGGCAGATGAGAAAATGGCAAAACAGCCAAAGCAGATCAAAATGACACCACAGCAGTTTCAGGCATTTGTGAAAAATCAGACAGAATTTTCTGTGATCCCAAAGCGCTTGTATACAGAAAAAGCGGAATTCGTGCAAAAACTCTGCGATGAGAAAGAGGCATTCGTCAATGAGCTTTTTGCGGCAGCATTCAAAGAGCCAAAACTTTATCCATATACAGAGGATGATTATTCCGTTATGGCATTGGATATTTCAGAGGATCTGACACTTATCCGCGTGGATCTTCCGGATAAAGGATTAGTGCCGCCACTTTGCTACAGAATCTATATTACATACAATCCATTAAAAGATGAGGCGCATTATTATACGATCGAGATGACAAAAGAGAAGGATGTAAGACTTCTCGGCGGCGTGACAGAGGATGCAAAACACGTCAGCTATGGAAATGCACCGGTGGAGGGCGCAGAACTTCAGGAGATCATGAATCTCGCAAAAAATCCTGGGGAACTGACAAGTTAATTTGAAGTTTGGATTTGAACTGCCACCTGCAGGTTGTGTTATGGACTATCACAGTCTGCAAGCGGCAGTTTTTAAGTGAAACGCTAATTAATGCATGATGATATCCGCATATTGTCCGCGTACTACGGAGAGCAGTGCATCCGGATTGACGGTAATGGAGGTTCCGATACGCCCACCGCTGATATAGATTTTGTCAAAATTTCTGGCGCTGTCATGAAGAACGGTAGGAAACTGTTTTTTCATGCCAAGGGGAGTGCATCCACCACGTACATAACCGGTAATGGCTGTGATATCTTTTACGTGGATCATTTCTACGGATTTTTCACCGACTGTTTTTGCGGCAACTTTCAGATCAACTTCCTCTGCGATCGGCAGTACAAAAACATAATATTGTTTACTTTTTCCCTGCATGACAAGTGTTTTAAAAGACTGCTCCACCGGAGCTCCGGTGGCTTCGGCTGTGTGAAGCCCATCAATGAATTCGTCACATTCATAATTGATAATTTCATAAGGTATTTTATTTTTGTCAAGAATGCGCATGGCATTCGTCTTTACTTCTTTTCCCATGGTAATTTATTTCCTTTCATATTGTTTTGCAAATTATGATAATTCTTTCCACTGTAGTCTAATCAAGACATGTTTGTATGTCAAGAAATTAACGATTTTTTTATCTTTTTATACTTCTTTCATAAGCTGTATATTTACCGAGACCCAAAAGAATGGTATGATATTCGTTATAAAAGAAACAGCAATGACAAAAATTTTTGTTAAAGAGAGGATAGAAAAATGAAAGAGACATTAAAAAGAATAAAAGCGGATGTCATTTTATCAGCGTTATTGTGTGTAGCACTTGGAGTAGTTTTGATCATCTGGTCGGATGAGACAATTAGTGCAATCTGTATGCTGCTTGCATTTGGCTTAATTGTTATGGGCGTTGTAAATCTTGTGGGATATTTTACAAATCACAGACTGACATCTTTTAACGGAATGCTTGGTCTGATCCTGGTTTTAGTAGGTATCTGGCTGTTTGCAAGACCGGAGTACATCGCTATGATCATTCCGATCGTTATCGGTGTTATGCTGGCAGTCCATGGGATCAGCGATATCAAAATGGCTTTTGAGACAAAGGCAAACGGTTATGAGAAGTGGTGGAGTCCAATGATCCTTGGAATTATCAGCCTTGCACTCGGCATTATCTGTATCGTAAATGCATTTGGTGTTGTGAGCCTTGCAATGAAATTTATCGGAGTCGCATTGATCTATGATGGAATCTCTGATCTGTGGATCGTTTCAAGAACCGCAAAAGCTGCAAAGGCTATGAAGCAGGAGGCGGATGCGCTTGACGTAGACTACAAAGAAGTGGATGATTAAACCGGAGTTTAACTAGCGTAGTGTCGCAGATTCTGTGGTGCTTTTATAGGTTGTGAAGGGCAGATATAAGCGTCCTCTC
>ENA-ORMN01001153-ORMN01001153.1-human-gut-metagenome-genome-assembly--contig:-NODE-1153-length-27425-cov-5.924954_pt1 | contig 27425 bp, 29 predicted proteins | sample MGYA00242102_ERZ508993 | MGnify/ENA primary metagenome ERZ508993 (study PRJEB26280, sample SAMEA2338770) | human gut metagenome | biome: human gut; feature: human-associated habitat; material: faeces...
GCGGCATCGAAGGTCTGCCGGGCCGACGTCGGATCGAGTTCGGCCAGCAACTGCCCCTGCTGCACGCGCTGCCCTTCGTCTGCGTAGGTGCGCGCGACGGTACCGGCAACGGGGAAACTCAGGGCGGCCGAGGTCTCCTCCTCGATCGTGCCGACGTAGAGCGCGGCGTCGATGTCCGACGACGGGGTGACGACGATGGTGCCCACCCGCAGCGGATCGGCCGTATGGGTCTTTTTCGGTGATGTGCAACCTGTCGCTAACAGCAGTATTGCGCAAAAAGTCGTTTGTTTCATCTGTTCCGTATTTTTCGATGCAAAGTTGCCGTTTTAGCGGTCGTAAGAAAAGACCATCGTGTCGGATGAATTCGTCGATTGGTTCGATTTTGTACTATTCAATGAAAAGCTCCCGGGATTTGCGTATATTTGTCCGCATAATTATCGGTAAAATGAACAAAAAGGAGATTCAGAGCTTCTCGCTCGCCACATTGCTCGACATCTGCGGCCGCAGGCCGGAAGACCTCTATTACGATGGATGCCTGATCGCTTCGCGTGTCAATGTGAAGGATGAATTCAACATCGACCTGTTCCGGTATCCGACACGTCTGAACGCCTTTGCGATCATTTTTTGTTCTAAAGGTTCGATTGTTTCCACTTCGGGCGTGACGCGCCACACGATTGGCGAGAGGACGCTTTTCGTGCACCTGCCCGGCAGCATCCTGCAGGTCGAGTCGGTGGAGGACGCCAGCGTGCACGCCATTCTCTGCGAGGAGGAGTTCATCCAACGGATCAATATCGACCTCAAATTGCTGACACAGCTTTTCCTGCAGGTCGAGAAGCATCCCAGCCTGCCGCTCGACGGCGAGGAGTGGGACGGGGTCATGCGTTCGCTGGACGGGATCCGCATCGAGGGGGCACGGCAGCACAACGACCCCTACTCCGCCGAGATCATACGTTCGATGATCCGGACACTGGCCTACAAGGTCTGCCGGATCATCGCCCGGCATGTCGAGACGGGGGCGTCGGAAGCCTCTTCGCGCAGCCGCAACGAGGAGTATTTCAACCAGTTCATGGGGGTGCTGGCCAGGCATTACATGCAGCAGCGTTCGGTCGGTTTCTATGCCGGCCAGCTGAACCTGACGCCCAAATACCTCACGACGATCATCCGCAAGACCAGCGGGCGCACGGCCGTGCAGTGGATCGACGACTATGTGGTGCTCGAAGCCAAAAACCTGCTGAAATACTCCACGATGAGCATCCAGGAGATCTCCTACTACCTGAATTTCCCCAACCAGTCGTTTTTCGGGAAATACTTCAAGAACCATACGGGCATGACCCCCACCGCTTACCGGCTGGGGAAATAGCCCGCCCGCGCGATCCGGAATGAAAATTACCCGGGCAAGCGCTCCGGGTAATTTTTGGGTGCATCCACCTGCGGGACGGTATATCTCAGGGCCTGTTCAACAGGTGGTTGGCGGCTATATATATGCAGGCCGGGTTTGCCGCTATGGTCTTTTCCGCGAAGGCCCGGAAGTCGGGCTCGGACACATATCCCGGCCGTCCCAGCATCCTGTTGAGCGACTCCCAGTTATATACTCCCGGACGCCTCGAGAATCTGCGGAACCATTTTCCGATGGGAGTGCCCTGCCTGACCCTGCTGCTGGAACTGTTTTCGGAATTGTCGCTTGTCTTTATCTGCAGCAGCGAGCCGTCCGCCTTGCAAAAGTCTACCGCGTCGATCGTACTCCCCCAGCAGCAATACCACCCCAGGGGAGATAATTTTACGGACAGGTACTCTTCGAGCAACTCGCCGATATTGTTTTCGATTGTCATCAGCAGGGAGTGCCCGGCCACTATTTTATCGGCCAGATTATCCTCGAGCCCGGATATCCTGGCTCTGAGGATCGTTTTTGCCATCGGATCCGGATGTGTCCCGGAGCAATTCCCGGTTCTGACCGAGGGCCTGTTGTTATATCCGGCCAAGTATGCTCCCACCCACTTTTTCATGTAGCCGGATAGAAGTATGGTGTCCGAACTCTTCAGGCGGAACGTCGGCAAGTTGCGTTTTTCGCTGAAGGCGACTTTCAGGACGGTCTCCATGGCGGGGGAATAATTTTCCCCGGCGTATATTTTGGCATAGGCGATTGCCTGTTCCGTACTCGATTCGTCGAATCTGTATGCATCCGTCATGGCTTTTTTGTTTTAAAATTACGGATTAATCGAATTCGATCGTCAACTGGGACGATGTTTTTTTTCGTTTTCCCGATAAAATTCCGGTTTCGAATTCATGATCCGATGTGCCCTTGTAGCGGGAATAAGGAAAGCCTTCCGGTGCCGCCGTTTCGACTCCCTGGCGGTGGGCGGCGATTGTCCTGCCGATTGCCCTGCCCAGCCCGACGGGAACCGCATTGCCGATTTGCTTGTATTTGTCCAGCAAACTGCCTTCGATCACCCAATCGTCGGGAAATTCCTGAATCCTTTTGTATTCTTGTATGGACAGGGGCCTGTTTTCCGTCGGGTGCGCCAATTCCGTTGCGGGCATGGCGGGATGGGTGACTACCGTGGGGGACGGCGAATCCCAGTCCAGCCTTCGGTAAAAGCCCGTTTTCCCACCGCCCAGATGGTAGGAGTTTCCCATGGCTTCCGGCTGGAGTTCTTTGGGCAGATTCCGCCAGTTTTCCCCCGGTTTCAGCATCTTTATGTATTTCAGCCGCTTCTCGGAAAAGTCGATGTGGTCGCACCGGGCCGGATCCAATCCGGCTACTGCATCCCTGAAAGTCCTCCACCTTTCAAGCCCGAATACCTCTTCGTTCGAATGGGTGGGACGGAGGTACGGAACCGGGTTCGGGGATTTGGTGCATGTTATGACCACCCTCTCCCTAATTTGCGGGGAGCCGAAATTGGCCGAATTGTAAAGGTTGAAAGTTACGTTGTAACCTGCGGCTTCCAGCTTCTTTTTGATATAAAAGAGTGTCGACCCCGGTGTCTTTGCCCAATTGATGTCGTAGCTGCGGGTAATTTCATCGTCGATGTCTATCGAAAGTGCGGACGAAAACAACCCTCTTACGTTTTCTATTACGGCGTACTGCGGTTGTATCTCCCGGATGACTTCTATGTATTTCAGAAAGACATTGCCCCGCTCGTCCTGGAAGCCGAGCCTTTTCCCGGCCGTGCTGAATGCCTGGCAGGGCGGCCCGCCGACGATGATGTCGACCTGCCCGTTTTCTTTGAGGTTTGCATATTCCAGGATCTCCCCGGCCGTGTAGTCCCTTATATCTCCGATCAGGCCGATGCCGGGTTCGTTGGCGACGATCGTCCGGCGGCATGCGTTATCCGTTTCGCAGGCCAGTAATATGTTGATGCCCTCCTGCTCCAGTCCGATGTCCAGCCCCATTGCCCCGGAGAAAAAGGAGAGGCAATTCAGTGCTCCCTGTTTTGGCGCCTTCCTGGATTTCCGATCGGGAACGTCATTTTTTTTCGTCCGCAGATCCTTCCTGTCGAAAGATTCCAAAGTATCGTCGTTTATAATCCATGAGTCCCCTATTTTTTGGCCGGCGAGGCGGCCTTCCCTTAAAAGTTTCCTCACATATTGGGCGGAGCATCCCAAGGTCTCCGCCGTTTCAATCACACTCAGCAACATTGTATGGTTATTTCGTTTGCGAAACACTGCAAATATACCCTTTTCCCCGCAAACGGCCAAAAAAACTCCCTCGGGCCGGGAGTTTTTATCCCGATACGTTCGACCCGTGCCGGACGGGGAGTCGCATGAACCCGTAAGACGGACAGGTTATTTCACTGTTTCCGGTTTCCTGCGTTTGTCCCGGGGACGCAAGGGGCATAACGGGGGCTTATTGACCGTGTCCTTGCCGGGGTATTTGTTCGAAAGCCATTGTTTTGCATCGTTTGACGCAGGAGGGAAAACATGTTTCCAATGGAGAGTTTTATGGAGAGGCAATGGGAGCCAGGGCCATGGAAAGGCACTTTTGTCTCTTTCCCGCCGCGGATAAACAAAAAAATCAGCAACTTCATTTCTGTAAGTTGCTGATTTCGAGAGCGGAAAACGGGGTTGTTTGCGCTATAGAGAGCAGATTGAGGCTAATTAATTGTCGGATAGTTCGATATGCCTATTGTTGTCATATTTTGTATTTCGACGATTGGGCAGCCTGAAGCAACGAAACGCAGGCGTTAAGTTAACAAATCGTTATCCGAAGTTGTTAACCGGCTACCCTGTTGCTCTGCTTGCTTTTTCCTGCATAATATATTATTTTTCATTATATTGCGATATTCTTCATCTTGACAAGGGACTTATAACGAATTAATTTTGCAGCCCTTAAAATTATGTGTTATGAGAAGTACATTCAATTAAAAATGCAATCTGCTAAACAACAGGGGTTTAAAGAAAGGAAAAAGTACAATGGGTAACGATATAGAAACGAGCGAACTTCTTCTGTCTGCTTTGTTTCTCCATTGTTTCAAATAACTCCGTCACAAAGATAAAAACATTTTTTTGAACTATCATATACAACCTGAAACTATATTTATTTAGAGAGAAAAAACTATCTTCCTTTTTCCAAGCGAGAACCCGGCAAAATCCTTAACTTTGCAGGCTCAAACTATTTGTAAATGTTTCAAATAATAGCATTAATAGCAGCGTTTCAGGCTTTATTCTTCGGGGTACTCGTTCTCACGAAGAAAAATAAAAGCATGCTCGACAAGCATCTTTCGGCATGGTTGCTGTACCTTGCTGTTCATATCCTATGTATTTCGGCATCACAAAGTGAAAATATAATTTATTCAAGTTACTTTGTTTATCCGAGTTATATTTTGGCAGGGCTGCACGGTTTTTTCCTGTATCTATGTACCAAGTCCCTGATAAGCAATTCTTCAAAAGAGTTCAAAAGGGAGCATATTACAATTACAGGATATATACTAATCGCCATTACCGGATTCTTTTTATACAACTCATATCCACAAGAAACGGCTGTTGCAACCAGAATATTTGCTTTTTGTTTCAATACCTTGTTTATTGTTCTTGCTATCGGACTATTCCACCGATATAAGAAATTTCTGCGGACTAACTTTTCCAATACAGACAAACTAAGTTTTAACTGGATGAGATTCCTTGCCTTTGGCTTGATTATCCTGTTAAGCGGGGCGTTGGTATTGGTAATTCTCTACGAGTTCTTTTCCTTTCCGTTGTCGTTATACAGCATATTTGCAGTTATCGTCTTGCTGTTTGTAAATGTATTAGGATTCAGAGGGATTAAGCACAGTACTATCTTTAATCAGACTGTTATTCCATACAATCAGGCACAGCCGGAAGAACTGCCTGCAACGAATAAGGAAGATACTTCATACGTTAACTACGGGCTGAAACAGGACGATGCGGTTTCTCTTTCCGGCAAACTGAAAATTTATATGGAAACCGAGCAACCGTATATCAATATGGATTTAACCCTGAAAGACCTTGCCACCGCTTTAGATACCTACCCGTATTATATTACCCAAGTATTGAATACAGTTTTCAATCAGAATTTTTACGACTTTATAAATACTTACCGGGTCGAAGAAGTGCAAAGACGATTAAGCGACCCTCAATTTAAGAATTTAACGATTCTGGCTGTCGCTTATGATTGCGGATTCAATTCCAAATCTTCTTTCAACCGGATTTTTAAGCAAAAGACGGGGCTAACCCCAAGCCAGTACAAAAACCGTTAATCCTTTTATAATCAATAGTGGAACAGTCCTGCTCATGCGAGTAGGACTGTTTTATTTTACCCAATATGTCCCATTCGTATGAGTGGGACGACTACCCTTTACTAATTACCTTCATTTGCAGAGTTTTTCAGATATAAGTATCATGACAGCAAAGGAAATTCAAACAACATTCTTTAAAAGTAGAAAAAGAAGAATCGGCACGGATATACTATTAGGTGCTTTCGTGTTAGTCGCCATTAGTGGTTTTGTCCTTTTATACATGAGGGCAACCGCCGATAATACCGTATTATACCCAACCTCATGGTGGTGGGCTTTTATACACCGGATAGCCGCTTTGGTATCGTTAATATTCACAATTCCGCATGCTTATAAGCACCGGAAATGGTATAAGCGATTCTTCTCTTCAAAACGGAAAAGCACAGTTACCGTAATACTGTCCGTTGGCTTCTTTATGACGTTGATAACAACTATTGCGTTAGCGGTGATAAGGGATTCCGTATCGTTAGAGATTATCCACTCCGTTATCGGTATCGTGGCTATTGTGTTCATTATCATTCATGCCCTAAAAAGGTATCATATAATCAAATAAATCATGAAAAATCAAAGGCGAAAAATCATGTTTGTTATCCTCATACTTATATTTCTTACAGGGAAAGCCGTCAAAAGTTACGGGCAGGAGAATTTCACATTGAAAGGAAATTGTGAAATAACACGGGCAGGAAACCTTTATATCTTTCTTGTTGATGAGCAGACAAGCAAAAAAGCAATGACAGGAGTACAGGAACTTATTATCAAAATAGACAGTTGTCCGAAAACAGAATTAATAGAGTTTTCTTTTAGAAATATACCCAAAGGAGAGTATGGAATCAGGTGCTTCCTTGATACGAACGGAAACGGTAAACTCGATTTTAAGCTATTCTCTGCAAGAGAACCTTGGGGCATGAGTTGGAAGAACAAGCGAAAGTCCGGTATCCCCTCTTTTGATGATTATTCTTTTACAGTGAAATCGGACAAGGTGTTGAAAACTATTAAAGTCGAATAATATAAAAATTAATTCAGTATGAAAATCGAAACAATCAAATCCAAAGGGTTTGCGGTGTCAGTGATGCTGTTCCCTCTTATGTTACTGGCGGGCTTTCTCATGCACCCCGACTTACTCGAAATGAAAATGTTGCACACTGCGCAAGACCTTGTGGACAGGTTTCATAACAATCAGCTTTACCATATGGCATTTTATCGTTATGATGGCTGTCCCGCTAATAATTGTAGCAATGGTTGGCATTATGAACAGGGTTCAGGGAAAAGGCAGGAAATATGCTTTCTGGGGTGGAATTATCGGCATATTCGGAGCATTCATTTTAGCGGTTGATAAAGGGGCTTTATGTTTAGTTATGTCGGCTTTCGATACTATTCCGGAACCGCAATTTCAAGGGTTAATCCCTTACTTGGATGTTATCGTACAAAAAGCGGGGCTTCTTTGGATAGTCTATTTCTTACCTCTTCTTCCTTTAGGCGCAGTCATTCAGACAATTGGATTAATGAAAGAAAAAGTAGTGCAGAAATGGCAGGGTATCCTAATCATAATAGGATTGCTTCTACTAAATAATCCTGAAATAGAACTTATTAGCACTGTCGGAAGTGTTTTAATGTCTATTGGATATATTTCTTGGGGAATAAGAGAACTAAAAAAGCAAGAATAATATGCAACATTGGAAGATAACGAATAAACGTATATATCAACTTCTGAAACATCCTTATCAGATAGATAAATCCATTGTTGAAGAAATGTCTTCTGCCTATATAGAATTTATGGAAGATTTGTTCAACTTTCTGAATAAAACAAATGATAATAAAGAACTTATCCGCAAACTAAATGCTACTCATATAGAATTTGCCACGATAAAAACATTTGAGGAATCTATTCCCACAGAAAACAGCAAACTGAAAATTGTATTTCTCGATAAGTTATTATCGCTCCTGAATATGGAACAGGAACTTGTTTACCGTCAAATGGAATATCCCAAGTTCTTTATTAATATAGAATCCGAATGGAAATCACCATTTTACCTAAATCCGGAAGTCGTAAACAGTACGGATGCTATGGAAGTCGTTTCTGGATTCTTCCATATCGAAAACGCAATCCAACGTATTGACCATAAGGAGGTGTTCTTTAGTGATTTTGCTAATGCTTTCGGCAAGTTCCTCAATGTGGACTTCGGAGATGTCTATAAAAAAGAAACTTCGGTTATCCGGCGTAAGCCCAATAAGAAAACTGAATTTCTGGAGAGGTTGAAAGCCTCTGTTATCAAGAAAAGTAACAATGAGGGCTATTTGTAAATTTGGGTTATTCAAAAAAACAACAAAATATCAACTTGATTATCAGTTAAATGCAAATTATTTTAGGGGGAGTGGGTATACCACCCCCCCCCTATTTTTATGCTTTAATCTTCCGTCCTTTGCTTCATCAATCGATTGAAAACAAGAATGTTTAATTTAAAAAACGAAGCAAAATGTATATCAATAACGAAGATTTTGAAATGTGGATGCAGAAGCTATCCAAAAAATTAAGCGAGATAGGCAAAGACCTGAAATCTCTTATCAACACAAAAGAAGTATTTGATGATGACGAGAAACTACTCGATAATCAAGATTTGGCTTTCCTCTTAAAGGTTTCCTACCGGACGCTCCAACGCCACCGGACAAGCGGGAAACTTCCTTACTTTATGGTTGGTCATAAGACCTACTACCGGGTAAACGATGTTCGTTCATTCGTCCGTGAACATATGGACTTTGGAACATATCAAGAGTTTGACAAGAAACACTCGAAAGAAAAAAATGAGGACGAAAAAGAGGAATGATTCTGCTTTTTTCACTTAACGCAGAATATAGCAAAGGAAGAGGCGGTTCTCGGTTCATCGCCTCTTCTCTAACGCTCCGCATTTAGCAGAAACGACCTCGCCTATCGGCTCTGTCAGTTTCGCTAAATTAAGCAAGAGGGAACCGGACAAGTCCTGTTCTTCCCTCTTGCCCTGCGGGGCAAAGCCTTCGGCTTTAGTGCTTTATGATAAAGCACAGTTATAACACTTGCTATAACTTGAATTGATACACAATTCATTTTAAGCAAGTTAAGTATATAAATAGCTATAAAATAGTTATAACTATGGCAAAACAGAATAGAAATATCATATTTAAGACGATTGCAATAGATGACGAAACCAATCGCTTAGTAGAAAAAATCTGTAAACGCGTTGAAAAAGGGAGAAATAGTAAAACTCGCTTTTCTCTATCTGGAAAAGGCGCATATCAATCCCGCCGATGCTCCCGAATCCGTTAAATCGGAACTTGCCAAGATTAACAAACGACAGGATGATGTAATCCGGTTTATCCGAAAATACGAGGAAGACCAGCTTAACCCGATGATACGCATGAGCCATTCGATAGCCGTCCGCTTCGATAGTACCGTGAAAGAGCAGAAAGAACTGATAACTTCGGAAATAAACACCACACGGGAGTTGCAGGACAATGTTCTGAAAAAGATAACCGAAACGTTCAACCAACACGCAAATGTAATTAACAATCAGGCTAAACAAATCAATGACCTTGCCGGGGTTATAAATTCGTCATCAAAGAAGCAGGAGTGGAATAACAACAAACTCGTAAAACTAATTTCCCTTTATTCGGAGCTTGCCACTTGCGGAGTAATGGACGGCAAGCGAAAAGAGAACCTAAGAGCAGAGATTAACGACCTGATAAACGAATAACAGGAACAACCCATGAATATAGATTTCCCGCCACCCTCCAAAGGCACATATAACAACGCAGGCAGTAGCCGAAAGCTATGCAATTACCTCGAACATGAAGATATGCAACGTATGGAGCAGGGAATTTATACAGAAGGGTTCTTTAACCTGACAGACGATGATATCTACAAATCACAGGTAATAAAGGATATAGACAGTAATATCGGTCAATTACTTAAAACAGATGCCAAGTTTTACGCTATCCATGTAAGCCCCTCGGAAAAGGAACTTCGGGCAATGGGAACAACCGAAACAGAACAAGCCGAAGCCATGAAGCGGTATATTCGGGAGGTGGTAATTCCTGAATATGCCAAGAACTTCAATAAAGGATTATCGGCAGAAGATATAAAATTCTATGGCAAGATACATTTCGATCGTGACAGGTCAGACAATGAACTGAATATGCACTGCCATTTGATTGTCAGCCGTAAAGACCAGTCCAATAAAAAGAAACTATCCCCACTAACCAACCATAAGAACACCAAGAAGGGAGCAATCAAAGGAGGTTTTGACAGGAAAAACTTATTCAGGCAGACAGAACAGGGATTTGATAAGTTATTTGGTTACAACCGCCCTCTAACCGAATCCTTTGAATACTACAACACGATGAAGAACGGAAGCATAACCGACCAACTGAAAATGCAGGAGCGGGAGATTAAGGAAAAGACCGCCCAAATACAAAATATTGTTCCCGATGAAAGAGAAAATACACAACCTTTCAATATTGAAAACAAATTTTCAAATAAACAAGAAAACAACCTTTCAAATATACAACATGTAAGTCAGGATAATAAGAAAGAAAACAGCCAATCCGATTTAGGGTTATCCTCTGTATTGGGAATCCTCACTCCCGAACCGGGTAACGGCAATGAAGAACAGCCTATCAAACGACCCAAGAAAAAGAAGCAGCCCAAGCGAGGACAAAGAAGAAGATAAACCGTAAAAATCAACGATATGAACGAATACGAAGAAATCCGAAAAGAAATAGATACCTACCTGATGAAGCGGTTCGGATACCGCAGTTCCCTTGTCAGCCTTACGCCTGATAATATCGTAACCACCCGGAGGAACAGCCGGATAGACCTCTATTTGCGTATCCGCAGAGTTGAAAGCCTGTTCCCACTCGATTGCCTGATTATAGCCCGAATCGGGTTCAGTATGGAACGTATAGGGCATGGAACACACTTTGTTCGTTTCTTATCAGAAATAGCCTTGAAATATGATTTTAAACATATTGGAATAGAATCCGTCAATGAGAAAAGCCGTTCATTCGCAGAGAAGTTAGGTTTCCACTCGATAGACGGCTCTAACTATACAATATCGGTAAAGAATCTCCTATTATATTTTCAAGATAGGAGATAGTAAAATTCTTTATTTATTTGATTTACAAAGGTACATTCCGGTAATAGAACGCCAACACCAAGCCGCAAGCGGTTTTTAGAAATTTCTTCCTTTTTGGAACAAAAAGAGTAAATTTCTAAAAAGTATTGTCTTATCTATTCCCTGCATGAATGAGATGTATATCAATTAAAAAAAGAAAAAAATATGTTGTTGGGGATTGAGTGTTTGCGCCAGATACAGCCACTTCCCGCCATTGCACCCCATTTCCCGAAACCAATCGACAAATAGCTTTCCTTTGCCTGAAAATCGTTGCAACGAGGATAATTTCAGTAATCAGTAAAAACAAATTTTATGGATATAACAGCAATCGAAAGCAGAACGTTCGAGCAGATGAAAGAGCGTTTTGAAGATTTTGCCCGACAGATAAAGAATCTATGCGGGGAGAATCAGGACAAAGAAAAATGGTTAGGGAACGAGGATGTTTGCGGGCTTCTGCAAATATCGCCCAGAACATTACAATCTTACAGGGATAACGGTATCCTGCCATATTCGCAGATAGGACGTAAATGTTATTATCGGGTATCCGATATAGAAAATTTAATCAGTCAATCACAAGTTAAGAAATAACAGCAATGGATACAAGAAATATCAATTTAGACAGGTTGGTCGGCAACTGGGAGAGTATCAACCTGAATCCGACAGTTATCATATACCGAAATGGAGAAAGCTATCTACTTAGCGTAATCCACATGAATGAAACGAGCAAGCAGGCAAGCCCTGCAACATACAAGATACAGGAAGATGAGGACGGGTTCTTTATCAACTACAACATGAAACGGACGGCCATCAGCCATGATACGAAACTGGATATATTAACTATCTCCGTTTTGGGCGACTATATGCGGAACTAAAAGAGGATACAATAATGGAAATCTTAGATAGAAAATCAACGGAAATAGCTTCTTTCTTCATAGGATTGGATAAATTACTGGATACCATTCAGCAAGCCCTTAGAAACCGCACTCCGCACCTGAACGGAGAAAAATTCCTCTCAAACCGTGACGTGTGCCGAATGCTCCACATTTCCTCCCGCACCTTGCAGGATTGGCGGGATACAGGCAAAATCCCGTTTATTCAGATTAAGGGAAAGATTCTGTATAAGGAATCGGAGGTACTAAGATTGATAGAAAAATATGGTAAATTCACTTGAAAAAATTAATTAGCGAATATTCAAGAAAAAACCAAGAAAGTACTTCTTGGTTTTTTACATTTTATTTAGAAATAGAAGGGATTCCCATTCGCTTTTTTAAAGAGACTCTATGAACTTTTTCACATTATCCCAAGTCCATTCTTTGCATAAAACATCTTCAAGTTCTTTTGGTTTATTTGCAGATGTTGCCCCATCAATATAAATTCCCATTAGCTTTACCCCTTCTTCTTTGCCACACTTAATCTCCCACAATTCGCCATCTGCATTTTTAGTATTTTTGGAAACTAAAGCAATCATCCCATCACATCCTTTTATCCTTGTTCTGCATTTAGTTTTCCACTGCTCACTATATGGTTCTTTTACAGACATATCTGTAAATTCATAAGGAACAGTATCATTTTTTGCTTGTCCACAAAATAAATTTTTAGTTACTTCATCTTCTTTTGCAAATGCAATAAATACTCTTTTTGTTGCCATAATTTTCAATTTTAATATTTATATTCTTTTATCCTTAACAAGTCTCCAGTAATGGTATCCTAAAGCGGTTAACTTGCATGATTTTGATTCCATTGCTGCAAAATACATATATTGTGAGTTTACAGGGACTACCAACCCTATACTTTGTAACTTCTGTAAATCTTTGAACTTTGCTGTATTAATGGGATTTGCATAAGGCTCCATCACTTTATGTTCGATATCTTTAGAATTTGTATCTTCAAAAGACGGGTCAAGATTAAATTCTTGTGAAGCTGTAGGAAAATAATCAACTAATTTTCTTAATGTTTCTATGGGGACTTGTGGATTTACTTGCCTCAATGGTGTAAACCTTGTAATATTGGTTTTAAATACAGGTCTTTGTTGCCATGATCCCAATGCCTGATCCACATATGCATAAATTCCTCCTGGAGTAATAAAACCTCTTAAATCAGCTGCACCACCCTGCAATGCATCCAATAAAAGATTAGTAAATACTCCATGCCCATTAATCTCCATGGAAGGTTCATTATCTCTACTTGCTGTTAATATAGAAACTCCTTCACCAATAGTTGCATGTCCACCTGTGATTGTAGGGGAACCTAATTTCCCTGAATGACAACAATCTAATATTATGATTTTATTCCGTATTTTAGATTGATTCGCAAGATTAAGTATATCATCCATTGAAACTCCTTCATCATATGCTGTATAATCAGGAGTAACAATATAGCCACCTATTTCATTAATAAAACCATGCCCAGAGAAGTAAAAAAGAGCACGATCTCCATCACCTTTGAACAAATCAGCAATTAAACTTTTTAGCTGCCCTTTGGTTGGAACATCTGTCTCAAGTTTAACATCAAAATTAGGAGAACCATCCCCATTTGTCTCAAGTAAAGTAGATACACCAGAGGCATCATTAATACACCCATTTAAAGGGGCTCCGGGGTAATTGTTTATTCCTACTACTAATGCTTTTTTCATATCACGCTTGCAACACTTTTTAAAGATTGATTTTAATAAATTTGTGAACATAAGCTCAAAAATGACTAAAGTTTTCAAAGATACAAAATGTTTTTAACATATGCCATATAATCCTCATTCTTAAATACAAAAAGTTATCAACGATTTTTAGTATGACTGTTTTCAATGGTGTTTTTAGGAGTTATCTTTAGGTAGTTGATACTTACTTCCCTTTTATCCTTTTCGCCAACTTCGTCATATCCTCGTCTATTTTAGTTCGGGTAACTTCCGCATAGATTTGGGTAGTCTTGATGCTGACATGTCCCATCATTTTACTAAGCGTTTCTATCGGAACGCCCCCGGAGAGGCAAATTTCTGTTCCGAACGAGTGCCGGCTTTGATGATAGGTCAACGTCTTATCTATTCCAGCTAATTTTGCCAACTCTTTCAAATGCCCGTTTACACTGGCGGAAGACCGTATCTTAAAAACTTTGCCGTCATCGCCTGAATACTTAGTACCCCTGTATTTGTCAATAATACTTTTCGGAAAGTCCAACAGGGGAATATACGAAGATGTTCCGGTCTTCTGCCGGTTCAGGATAATCCATAGGCTACCGTCTTCCTGCCGTCCGATGTCTGTATGGCGAAGGTTTTTCAAATCTATATAAGAGATGCCGGTGAACGTTGAAAACAAAAACATATCCCGCACGAAGTTGAGGGCGGAACTGCTTATCTGTACTTTCATCAGGCGGTCTATCTCGTCATGGGAAAGCCACCGGGGATTGGACAGTATCTTTTCGGGTACATAGTCGAAGAAAGGGTCATTGCGTAATAAACCTTTGTTATACGCCCGCCTTACCACAGTGCGGAACGGCTTCATGGTTGACCGTGCTGTCCGTGCTGCCAAACGTGCATCTATTTTCAGGTAATAGGCATATTCTTCGACCATTGCCATATTGACCATGCTGAAAGGAATATATCGGTATTGTATTTATGCCTTAAAAATCCCTTGAAATGGCGATAGGCGGCAGGATAAATACCATAGGAACTGGCGACTATCCTGATTCCGACACTTTTCCGCTTTTCTTCAACCAAGTCGGCAAACTCCTGCATAACGGTATTTTGAGCCGTTCCGATACCCCGGAGTGCATTTTTAAGCAGTTCGGCGGTTACAAAGCCCTGATTTTCAACCATAGCTTTATAATGCTCATCAAGTTTCTTTTTACAATCCTCTATCTGTTTGTTTGCGAAAGCATTAGCTTTTCCGGTCGCCAACCCTTCCGATGCATTCCACTCATCAGGTAGAATATCTATCCCTATACTAAACGCCGTACTTTTACCGTCCACACTAATGCGACCCATCACCGGACATTTGCCCGATTTCTTTTTCTTACTGGTATTCAGGTAAAATAATATGCTGAACGTACTTCTGTTGTATTCCATGATTATATATGATTAAACGTTATTATTTATAATTGATTATTAACCGGATAGTCGAATTTACTGGCAAGCCGTAATGATAGCTGTTTCATGTCTTTTCCGATTTTTTCGTTATTTACGTGGGCATAGCGTTGGGTAGTCCGTATATCTTTGTGTCCGAGCATCCGGCTTACGCTCTCGATAGAAACCCCTTGCGACAGGCAGACCTGACTGGCGAACGAGTGCCTGCTCATGTGCCAGCAAAGACTCTTTTCAATCCCGCAATACACCGCTATTTTTTCAGGGTGTTATTTACAGTTACCGATGTAGGCACACGGAATACAAGGTTTCCCTTTGCACATCCCTTGTATTTCTTCATAATCTGTAGTGGAATATCCAGCAGCTTAACATTAAAAGGAATACCTGTCTTTTGGCGGAAAGCGGAAATCCATAAGCTGCCGTCTTTTTCTCTGATGACTTCTTTCCATGTAAATTTTTTCAGGTCGGCATACGAGATACCGGTAAAGGCGCAGAATACAAATAAATCACGGATATAGCAGAGCCTTGATTTAGGTAGAGGTATTGATATAAACCGCTCCAACTCGTCCTTTGTGAGAGAACGAGTATGCAGTTCAGGCTTTTCCGGCTTGTATCCGGTAAAAGGCGGGCGGCTGATTAAGTTCCGGTGCAGGGCTATCCGTGCCACCTTCTGCAAATAGATGATGTTTGTAACCATTGAAGCAGGCTTCAAACCACGTTCCACCCGCAGGTAAAAATCAAAAGCTTCGATAAAAAGTAAATCCAAGCGGGTTAGGGGTATATCGCCAACTTTATATTTTTTACGGAGAAATTGTTCGAGATACTTATAGGTTGTCCGGTATCCCTTGTAAGTTCCGGCAGCACGGTCTATGCCTATTCTTGAATGGAACTCCTGCATCATTTCATCAAATAGCACAAGTAACGTTTTCTGTGTGGAGGCTATTCCCTGAAAGGCGTTTTTGACATCGGTAGCTGTTACTCTTCCGTTTCGTTCTAAAATATCCTTGTAGTGGGAATGTATCAGGAGATTAATTTTATTAATCACCCTATTAAGTTCGACGGCAACACGGCTCTTACCGGTTGCCCGCCCCGATTTGACATGCCAAAGCTGTTCCTCTACTTTCAGTTTGGTAGCGAACTGGGCAATGCTGTTGCCGATGATGATTTTGCCAGTAATTGGGTAAGCAACCTTTTTCCCCTGCACTACTTTTTTCTAATCTGCTCTCCCGTTTGAGGTAGAAAGACACTTTCAATCCGTTGTTCATAACACTCACATTTTAAGTTGATAAAATTACTTCCTTTGTGAGTTATTCGAACAATGTAAACCGCAGACAAACAGTGTTATATCCAGCCAATAAAGGTCATCGGATTGCCGTATTTTGCTCTGCCCGAAATGGGTAACGGTATAGAGACGGATTGTTTGCCGTAATCCGCTCAAAACGGCATTTTACCCATCCGACAACCGGAGATACTCAAAGTTAATTATTCTTGATTATCAATCAGTTACCCTGTTTTCCGTTCCTTGCTTTTCTGTTGGGAGTTTGAGAAGTACCTTTCGGATTTTGTTTTACATCAACAAACAACGTGCATAGGACGGCCGTGCCCCGATCTATGTCCGGCTTACGGTCAACGGCAAAAGCACTTTCATATTGTCGCGCCTGACTATCCCGCTCACCTTGTGGAATTCTGCGGCGAACAAGGCCGCCGGTAAGAGTGCCGAGGCCCGGAATGTCAATGCCGAGTTGGAGCGCATCCAGGCCAAACTGCTCCACCACTATCAACGTATCTCCGACCGTGACGCCTATGTCACGGCCGAACGGGTAAAGTCCGCTTACCTCGGTATGGGCGAGGAGTACGAAACCCTATTGGAAGCTCTCGACAAATTCAACCGCGATTTCAAACAGCACGTCGGTGTGGATCGGGCACAGTCCACCTATCGCAAATACGACAACGTACGTAAACGGCTGGCCCAGTTTCTTTCCGACAAACTACATCGGGAGGATATTCCGCTGAAAGAGTTGACCGAAACTTTCATTACCGACTACGACCTCTATCTGCGCGGTGAGAAGGGTTTGACACCCTCGTGCGTTTGCATCTACACCAAACCGTTGAAGATGATCGTGACGAAAGCGCACAATGCAGGTATGATTGCCCGCAATCCGTTCGCCGACTACCATCCGAAAAAGACGACCAAAGAACGCGGCTATCTGATCGAATCGGAGTTGCAGGCGTTGATGAACCACAAATTCACGTTCGACGGTTATGGCAAGGTGCGCGATATGTTCGTCTTCTCCTGTTTCACGGGTATGGCCCATGCCGACGTCAAGGGGCTGACGCAGGAGATGATTCAACGCTCTTTCGACGGGGATTTATGGATTGTTAAGACGCGGCAAAAGACGAGCACGCCGTTCAAAATCAAATTGTGCGGCATTACGAAGCGCATCATCGCCTGCTACAAGCGCGAAGTTGCAGGGACGAATCTCGTGCTGCCCGTGCCCGACATCGCCTACTGCAACAGGGTGTTGAAGAAAATAGCGGCAGAAGTCGGCATCGATAAGACGATAACCTATCACACTGCCCGTTACACGTTCGCCACGACCAACGCGCTGGCGCAAGGTATCCGTATTGAGGTGGTCAGTCGGATGCTGGGGCACACGAACATCAAAACGACACAGATATATGCCAAAGTAACGGACGACATGCTGGCAAAGGGTTTCGACGAGATGGCCGGTATCTATTCCGAAAAGTACAGCCTCGCACAACGAAATAAGGAATAACAGTAGGATAGATTCAGCCCTTCGCCCCTGTGCGCGACGGGATCCTCCATAAATCCCAAGGGCGCACAGGGGCGAAGGGCTTACGGGCCGTCGGTTCTCTTTCATCGGCTTCTCCTGCTGACGGACACCACACCGGCACAGTCTCCCACAGATCGGCCGCTTCGCGCCCGCGCCTTTTTACAAAAGGCATAGCCTATTAGGGCATTTTCTTTCCGCATTGCTCCGCAACGCTGAAAATGCCCCAATAGGCCAAAGGGACTTCGTCCCTCTGGACACCCCTTGCGGCGGCAGTTCCGCAACCCGAACGGCCGGGACAACTCCGAATCCCTGTCCGACCACAACCGAATTATCAACCACCTAAAATCATACTGCTATGGGTTATGTCGTATTGCATATCGAAAAGGCGGCCGGAACGGACGCCGCCATGTCGGGACACGTCGAGCGGAGAATCGCACCCGCCAACGTCATAACGACACTTACCTACCTCAATGAAGAATTAGTAGAGTTCCCCAAAGGAGTGACCAACCGCACCGAAGCGATCCAGCACCGACTGGACAATGCCGGGCTGGAACGCAAGATCGGAAAGAACCAAGTGCGGGCGTTGCGCGTCGTAATGTCCGGAAGCCCCGAAGATATGAAGCGTATCCGGCAGGCCGGGCAGTTGGATGCTTGGGCCAAGGATTCCTGCGGCTGGCTGCAAAAGACCTTCGGAAAGGAAAACGTCGTGTCGCCCGTCCTGCATCTGGACGAGAAAACGCCCCATATCCACGCGACCGTCGTACCCATCGTCCGGGGAGAGCGGCGGAAAGCCAAGTTGGAACGGGTGAAGAATGCCCGAAGCGGAAAGAGAACTTACCGAACAAAGAAAGACCGTCCGCGCCTATGTGCCGATGATGTGATGGCGAGGGACAAACTCAAAGCCTATCAGACCACCTATGCTGAAGCGATGGCCAAATACGGACTGCAACGCGGCATCGAGGGATCGGAAGCCAAACACATATCTACACAACAATATTACCGCGAGGTATTCGTCCGCAAGAACGAAATTGCCGAGCAGGTCGAGAATCTCAAAGAACAGCGACAAACCCTAACGGTCGATATTGCCGCTTTGCAGGCACAGCGGGAGGCCGCACGGTCGGAACTCACGCAGACCCGGCGCGAGATCAAGACCGACAAAATAAAAGGCGTGGCGGTAGATGCCACGACAAAGGCGGTCGAACGAATTGGGGCGTTGTTCCACGACCCCGAGCCCGCGAGGTATGAAAAGCAGATCGCGGACTTACGGGACATGATAGAGGCCAAAGACAAAGACATTAAGAGCCTGCAACGGGGAATAGCGACGATACAGGCCGGGCACGAAAAAGAGGTCGCCGACCTTAAACAAGAAGCACAGCAGGTTGTGAAAGCCCTGATGCGTGTCGATGAGCTGTGTCCCTATGTAAAGGGGCTGTTGAAATGGGAAAACTATTGCAAGAACGCCGGACTGGACAAGGAGGGGACAAGAACGTTATTTACAATGCAACCTTACAGATATACGGGCGAGCTGCATTCGATAAGGTATAATCATACGTTTCGGGCGAACGATATTGTCCTGCAACTTAAACCCGACAAGGACGGCCCCGGCGGATTCCGGTTCACCATAAACGGAAAGGACGGCGACGAGTGGTTTAGACAGCAACGAAAGGAGTTTTACCAGAAAATCGGGATAAATATCGAACCAAGGCAAAACAAAGGAAATAAATATAGCGTTGGAAATTAAATATATTTGTCCTATGCAATAATTTGGCATACCGATTTGCTATCTTTGGCAGAGGAATTAAAAAGTATGGCATCGGATCTTTTCAAAAAGTACATTTGGCTGGCCGACACGATCCGTCGGGCTGGGCCGATTACGTTTGCTGAAATCAATGAACGCTGGCAGCGCAGTACGCTGTCGAACGAAAAGCGGCTCGCGTTACGAACATTTCACAACCACCGCGAGGCGATAGAGGAATTATTCGGCATTTGCATCGCCTGCGACGAGCGAACGAACCGCTACTACATCGCTAACAGCGACGACCTGCAACGCGACAGCATGGCGAATTGGTTGCTCGACAGTTTCTCGGTTAGCAACATGCTGCGCGAGACCCAATCGCTGCGCAACCGCATACTGGTAGAGAATATCCCCTCATCGAAAAGTTTTCTGACCGATATTTTGGAGGCGATGCGCGAGAACCGGCAGATCGGCGTTGCCTACCAACCGTTTTACGGGGACACGCCGTTTGAGTTGATGCTCCGCCCGCTTTTCGTCAAGCTCTACGAACGCCGCTGGTATCTCTATGCCGACAAACCGTATGAAGCGAAAATCAAACTCTACGCACTCGATCGGATGCAGGCGGTTCGGTTGACCGAAAAGCGTTTTACGCCGCCCGCCGATCTCGATCCCGGGGATTATCTGTCCGGTGCCTTCGGCGTGGCCGTTTACGATGACATCAAACCCTGTACGATCCGGATCCGCGCCTACGGCAACGGGCCGAAATACTTGCGGACACTGCCTCTGCACGATTCGCAGCAAGAGATCGAAACGACGGACGATTATGCCGATTTCGAATATCGGGTCGCTCCTACTTACGAGTTTTACCGGGCTGTATTGGCACAGCATATCGATATTGAGGTACTGTCGCCGATCGCCGTGCGAAATGAAACAGAGCGGATCATCGACGAGATGAACCTTCTCTATTCACGGCATAAGCAGCGTATGATCTTTCTCGATTTCGATGGCGTACTCAACACCGGGCGGCATATTGCCGCGCTGAAAAGAGCCGGCAAACCGTTGTCGGATAAATACGGTTATCTGTTCGATCCCGAATCAGTCGCCAATTTGGGCACGATCATCGACGCGACAGGGGCATCGGTCGTTATTTCCTCCTCGTGGAAATTCGAAGGAGCGGAACGTATGGCGGCGATGTGGCGCGAACGCTGTTTGCCCGGTCGAATGATCGACATCACGGAAAGGTGTATGACAGCCGAGGAAATCCGGGCAATAAATCCCGACTTCGACGATCCCGAAATGTTTATCGGCAAAGGCAACGAGATCAAGCATTGGTTGCTTGAGCATACGCTCGAAGGATACCGCTACGTCATTCTGGATGACGAATCGGATATTTTACCCGAACAGCGACCGAATTTTATTCGGATCGATCCCGAGCGCGGCATCACGGAAGAGGATGCGCGGCAAGCGATTGAGATTTTGTATCATTAAATTAAAGAGATGACTGCAAAAACGAACCGGCAAAAACCGGCTGAGGCAGCGATTGCCGTTCCGATCGTCCGATACGACGGGAGTGAATACACGTTGCAAAACAAAGAGCAGTTGCAGGTTTGCATCCACAGGTCGCTGATTACCGACAACAGGCTGACTTTCGACTTGCAAAACCGCCTGCTCATCCCGGAGAGTCTTTACGACATCTGGTTCGGACACGCGCGCGAAGCGCAGCGGTGTAAGGCGGAAAAACATCGGTGGAAGGTCTACTCGGAGCATATTCCTCTCTTCTGGCATCATCGGGAACAGATTCTCTTCGACCCTAAGCTCTTCTTTACCGAAACGCCGCTTAAGGTCTATGGTTTCGGAAAAATTTGCCTGGGAATACTTGTTAAGGCATGGATAGACTATCCGAACACTTTTTGCAAACCATGCCCGAAATGCAAGGGGCGGTCGCTTGTTTTCAGTTTCAGTGGTTCGCCCATGAGCGGAATGAGTTCCCACTCGGTACACTGCCTCGATTGCGGTACGGTTACCTCCGGAATAAGTGGTGGTGAGTTCGGAGTCTTCCGCGCAGCAATAAGATACATTATCCAAGCAAACCCCGTATCAGACTACTCAAGTACATTATCATTAAACGACATAATTATTCGGTTAGCTCCGTAGTAATAAAAATTTTATATTCTAAGTTTGGAGGGTAATGACTGATTCATTATATTTAGAAACCTAAAAATAAATAATAAAATGGATAAAAAGACTTTTCTACAATCGTTACGGAATATACAGCGGCTTCCATCAAAAATAGACATCAACTTCGATGAAAGCCGAAAGATCCTATACATAGGAGTCGATTCTCTCTCAGTATGCAAGAATATGCAAGAAGACGCATCGGCGTTTGAAGGTTGGATATTTTGCATCTATGCTAATAGAAAAAGGGAAATTGAGCGTGTTATATTGTCATGGGATATACCTCAGATAAAAAATTTACATTATAAGCGGTTTTTGTATCGTGTATTAAAAATGCAGGAACATTTTTTATGGTTCGCACCTTCTGAAAATAATGTGGCGGACATCATGGATTTCAAAGATTCAGTTTACACAGCCGGAAATCTGTTCCTAAATTATCCTCAGAATGATAGTAAAACAGAGAATATCAAAGAAAAAACCGAAGCATATTTCGAAAGAGCTTTTTTAGATCCCGAAAACCTTTTCCTCAATACATCTTTCGATGTATGTAATCATCAATTGCCCGTAGGTATTTTCAGAGATAAGGTTGATAAAGAACATGGATTATTCCCATATGGAAAAAGTGCGATAGATTTATGGGCTATAAAAGCCGATGAATTATGGATATTCGAGTTAAAATATAACAATAAAAAAGTCGGTATTATCTCCGAACTACTTTTTTATCTTTGGATTATGGAAGACTTATGTTTTCATCATCGAATCAGATATGATTTACAGAAAGAGATTCCATCAATACGTGATTTTGATAAATTCTATTCAGCGGTACAGAAAAATATATCAACTATCTACGGAGTACTTTTAGTCGATGATTTACACCCGGCAATTACTTCTGAGCTAATCGACTTTATTAATCAGGAGAATTGCAATAAACAGATTATAGTCAAAACACAGAAATACAAACCGCATATTACTGTAAAACTATTATGACTATCACCATCCACCGCGGCATCGACCAGATCGGCGGATGTATTACCGAAATCCGGACTGCCCGGTCGAAAATTCTGATCGATCTCGGACATAACCTTCCCAAAGGCAACGGCCCGTCGGAAGACCGGTTCGACAATGCCGGGGTCATTGCACAACTGTGCGAGGGATGCGATGCGGTATTCTACACGCACTACCACGGCGATCACGTGGATTTATTCCGGCATGTGCCGGAGCGGGTCGATCAATATATCGGGCCGTTAGCCAAAGCCGTAATGCGCATCCGGCTGGAACACCTGACGCATGTTCCGGGCGAGAAAGAGCGACGAGAGGCCGATCTGACAGCCTTCGAGCGATTCAAGACCTACGAACCCGCCCGTTGTATACGGGTCGGAAAAGATATTCGGATTACGCCCTATTTCGTCAGTCACTCGGCAGCCGACGCCTATATGTTTCTCGTCGAGGCCGATGGCAAACGGATTCTGCATACGGGCGATTTCCGGCAGCACGGCTATTTGGGGAAAGGACTGCTGCCGACGCTCGAAAAATACATCGCACCGCAAGGTATCGACGTATTGATTACCGAGGGAACGATGCTCGACCGCAACGAGAAGAAAATCGTCCACGAGAACGACCTGAAACGACAGGCCATCGAGTTGATGAAACGCTACAAAAACGTCTTCCTACTCTGCTCCTCGACGGATATGGATCGGTTAGCGACTTTTCACCAGGCAAATCGGGAAATGCGCAACCGTCCGTTCGTATGCGATGCCTATCAACAGCGGATTCTGGAATTATTCGCCGGCCATGCCGGGGTGAAAAGCCCGCTTTTCAAATTCGATCACAAGGTTTACGGTTCCGACGAACGGAACGAAAAACTGCGGAAATGGATGTTGGATACGGGATTCACGATGTTGCTGCGCACCAGCCCCAAGTATCGGCGGTGGGTCGACACGTTGCTACCGGAACTGAATCCGGATGAAACCCTATTGATTTACTCGATGTTCCGCGGCTATATTCTTCCGACGCACGAAGCCTATAATCCGGATCTGAAGGCATTCGTCGCCCGGTTTCCGCACTCTGAATACGTGCATACATCGGGACATGCGACAACCGATACGCTGGCCGCCGTTTGCCGCACGGTTTCTCCGCGTACAGCAATCATTCCAATCCATCGGGATAAAGGCTCCGATTTCGCCTCGCTCGACATCGGCGACGAACTGCGGTCGAAAATCGTTACGGCTTCACAAACGATCGACGGGATAGATTTCCTCGTGAAATAGTCGGGCCGAATCCGTTTTTACACTCCGCTGTGCAACTTTTCCGCACAGCGGTTTTTTTATTTTGCAGTAAAAAGAAACGACATGCTGGATATTTACTGTAAAGGAGGGAAAATGGGTTTTCAGACCGAACAGGGCGTGCATCTCACAACGGCCCGGTGGCGATATGCGGAACGGCTCGACGACCGGACGGGAATCGTTTGCGATGTGGCCGGGTATGCTCTGTTACGAATCCATCCCCGACGTCTGATTCCTCTCGACTGCGAATGTGCGGATCGGTACGGTACCGGTCTGGTACGAATTCGCCGCAACGGGAAATACGGATTACTCGACCGGGACGGGCAAATCATTATTCCGGTTGAATACGATATGCTGACCCGCCATTACGGACAATTCAACATCATCGGCCGGCAACGAAAATACGGATTGCTGAACCGACTCGGCGAATGGGTGCGGCCGCTCGTTTACGATGCGATCCTGCCCATAAACCAGCGGGGCAATAACCGTTTCGCTTGTATTCGCCGCGGCAAAACCGAATTTTTATAGTCGGTTATGCTTTGGAACAGTTACAAAAAGAGTTGCATGCACAACTGCCCATGCCATTTTTTCGCATATCACACCCCTAACTTTGCCGAAAAGCAATGGAATTATGGAAGAACGGACTTTGATGCAGGATATCTGCGAAGTGGTGCAGTTGGCAAATGGTTCGCACTTATCGGACGATTTCTGGGGCAACGCGACACCTCTCCTGGAGCGCTTGGGACGGCGACTCGATCTGACGCCCGTGCAGACGATGTTGTTCGCCGTATTGATTGAGTTGTCGGACGACCGAAAGATCGTATTGAAGCAGCTTGCCGAGTTTCTCGGCTGCCGCAAAGTCGAGTTGCTGAACCATGCGGCCGATTTCGAGGAATTAATCCGTCGACAGCTTATTCGCCGACGGCGTAGCGGATCGGCCGAACCGGATACCTATCGCATCCCGAAAATGGTACTCGAAGCGTTGCAGGCCGGAAAGATATTCACTCCGCCCCCAATCTGCGGCCTTACGATCGACCAATTTTTCGTGCGACTGGGGAAATTAATCAGCTACACATCCCAACAGGAGATGTCACAAACGGAACTCGCCGAAGAGTTGCAACAATTAATCGACCGAAACCAGCAGTTGGAATTTTGCTGCCGTTTTCGGGAAATTGCACAGTCTCTCCATATTTGGGGGATACGCTTGTCTTTGCACAATGCTGCAATCTCTATGTAAATAATCGGGACGACCATATCGGCTGGCATGATATAGAGGTACTTTTTGATGACGAATGGGCTGCACGTTGCGAGAAAGACGCGTTGCTGGCCCGTTATAGCGAGCTGTTCGACCTAAACATCCTGGAAAATGCCCCGGACAGCGGCATGTTCGGCAACCGCGAAGCGTTCCGCCTGACCGACAAAGCGAAAATAACTCTCTTTTCCGAAATCCTGATCCAATTACAGTCTCCGCGCAGCCGGAAAGAGTTGATTATAGCTTCCAGCCTTACTCCGAAAAAACTCTGGTTCAATCCCGGGGAGCAGGCGAAAATCGATCGGCTGGGGCTTTTACTCGAAGCAGAGCGGTTCAATGCCGTCAGGCAGCGGCTATGGCAAAACGGTATGCGTCAGGGTTTCGCCTGCCTGTTTTACGGTTCGCCCGGCACGGGGAAAACCGAGTCGGTTTATCAATTAGCACGGCAAAGCGGCCGGGATATTATGCAGGTCGATATTTCGGAAACAAAAAGCATGTGGTTCGGCGAAAGCGAGAAACGCCTCAAAGAGATTTTCGACCGCTATCGCGGCTATGTGCGCGACTGCGACCCAGCTCCGATTCTGTTGTTCAACGAAGCGGATGCTGTATTGGGCCGCCGACGTACGACGATGGGCGGCTCTCTCGACCAAACCGAAAATGCAATGCAGAATATCCTATTGCAGGAGATCGAACGACTCGACGGCATCCTGATCGCTACCACCAATTTGACACAAAACCTTGACCAGGCTTTCGAGCGCCGATTCCTCTATAAAATCAAATTTTGTCGCCCGACGTTCGAGACCCGTCGTGCTATCTGGCAAACGATGTTGCCGTCGTTAAAGATCACCGAAGTCGAAGAACTGTCCCGCATGTTCGACTTGAGCGGCGGTCAGATCGAAAACGTCATCCGTAAATACACTGCCGATTATCTTCTCACCATGGAACCGAATGCCGAACAAGATGCGTCTTTACTGGACAATCTCTACCTTTATTGTCGAGAGGAGTTGCACTATGATTCCGAATCCCGAAAAAGAATCGGGTATTGATTTATTTAGTATATTTGCAATATGGGTTCTTTTTCAAGTTGAAATACTGAGCAATACGGCGCAGAAGATCAGTGAGCAACTCGTTAACCGTCATAAATAGAAAATCCTCACAACTCGCTGATTAGCTTGCTGCAAGGATTTAATCGTCTGTTTTTGAGCGGAAAACGAGACTCGAACTCGCGACCCCAACCTTGGCAAGGTTGTGCTCTACCAACTGAGCTATTTCCGCATGGCATGTTTCCCAATTGCGAGTGCAAAGGTATATAAAAAATCCGAATCTCCAAATTTTTCAGGGCTATTCTGCGGAATTTTTGCCCTGAAGCCGGGCTTCGTCCCCTTATCTGAACACCCTGATGCGTTCGTCCAGCGGTTTGAACGTCCTTTCGCCCGGTTCGCCGGCGGGTGTCCCGAACGGCATTTGCGCGATGAGTTTCCACTCCCTGGGCAGGCTCCAGCGTTTGCGCACCTCGTCGTCGATTAGCGGGTTGTAATGTTGGAGCGATGCCCCCAACCCTGCGTCTTCCAGCATCGTCCAGACTGCCAGCTGGTGCATGGCCGACGTCTGCTCCGACCATACCGGGAAATTCCCCGCATAGCCCGGAAACTGTTGTTGCAGGCTGCGGACGACATCCGTGTCCTCGAAGAAAAGTACGGTGCCGTACCCGGCTGCGAAGCTGTGCTCGATCTTCTCCTCGGTGCGTGCGAATGCCCCTTCGGGGACGATTGCCCGCAGGGTGCGCTTCACGATCTTCCACAATTCGTCGTGGTGCTCGTGGAGCAGCAGCACGGCACGTGTCGACTGCGAATTGAAGGCCGACGGGACGTGTTTTATGGCAAAACGCACGATTTCTTCGATCCGTGCGTCGTCTATGGGCGATTCCGGAGCTAATGCGTAGTAGCTGCGGCGGTGGCGGAGTGCCTCTTTGAATGTCCTTTCCATGGTCTTTACCGGTTTATGATCCCTCTGCAAATATAGCACAACTTCGGATAAAATGTGCATATTCCGCTGCGAAACGCTATCTTTGCACCATGAAAAATGCCATCGGACTCTTTTCCCGGCTCGGGTGCCGCCTGCGCGGTTTCGGCGACGACGCCCGCACGCGGGAGGTAATCGGGCGTGCGTGCCGGGAAAACGGCTGGTTTACGCCCGCAGACATTTGCCGCGCCGTTGCAGCCG
>ENA-ORMN01001178-ORMN01001178.1-human-gut-metagenome-genome-assembly--contig:-NODE-1178-length-26947-cov-9.245203_pt1 | contig 26947 bp, 25 predicted proteins | sample MGYA00242102_ERZ508993 | MGnify/ENA primary metagenome ERZ508993 (study PRJEB26280, sample SAMEA2338770) | human gut metagenome | biome: human gut; feature: human-associated habitat; material: faeces...
AGAAGTCAAATGTCTTGCAACATGAAGCAGGAAAAAATAAACAAGTTCCTGACGTTTTCCAACCGTTCAGAAACCATCTTCTTTTTAAGGATGATTTTTATTTCATCCTCTGACAAGTAACCCCTATCCACTTTTTCCAAACGTATTTTATAACTGGCGAATGGGTCGCCTATCAAGATGCCATTATTACGGGCAATCAGGATAATACGTTTGAAAAACTGCATGAACTTAGCGGTCGTGTTATAACCACATTTACAGGTAGTACGCAAATATAACTCGAAGTCTGTAATGAACATCGGTGTTATTTCATTTATCGCAAAATCCGATACGTTATATTTGCTTTGGATGAACTCGGCAAGATGGCGGCGGGTCACTTCATATTTACGATAGGTAGCAATCGTCTTGGATATACCGACTAACTGCTTAACATCGTCATTGTTCTTTTTGAAAAGGGTAAGGACGGTTTCGTATTTCTCACTGTGTCCCAAAAATTCATTCTTCACCTTTTCGGCTGTTACATAATTGTCACGCCGTTGTTGTTCGTGGTAGATATTGCTTAAGGATGCTTTTATATCATCTAATAAAGCATTGATTTTACCTGTATCCTTACCTTTGGCTTTTCCTGCTGCGATATTCCAGCTATCAGGCAAAATGCTTTGTTTTGTGCTGAACTGGCAAAGTTTACCGTCAATGGTAATTCTTGCCATAATCATAACTTCACCGTTCTTTTTTTCAGAGCCTTTCTTTAAATAGAAAAGGACTTTAAATGTACTCTTCATAACCTCACATTTTTAAGTTGCAAAACCAATGATAACGCTTTAAATGTGAGATATTTAGACGGTGGACAAGTTCGGACTTTCTGCGGTCATTTTCGGACAAATCGTTACCGTTTTTGTCCGGTAAGGAATAGGTAACAATTTAGCTACAATTTTTTTTCTAAAGATATATCCTTATCTTTCAAATATTTAAAACTATTGCTTTTTATAAAACTAGTACCAACTGCCATAAATATTGTATATATTAATGACAAAATTATTGTTATTACCTTTTTTCTCATAAAATACTCCTATATATACATTTTATCATAGTTTTAATGTTATGGATAATTTATTTTGATTGTATATTTTAAAAATGTATATTATACTTACAATAAAGGAGGAGTAGATATGACATATACATATAATTATAATTTTGATAGTTCAGATGCAGTATTAGGTGGAATGCTAGTAGGCTATTTAATTACTTTTCTAGTAATTTATGTACTTTCTGTTATTGCAATGTGGAAGATATTTACTAAAGCTGGTAAACCAGGTTGGGCTTCATTAATACCTATATATAATACAGTAGTAATGTATCAAATAGTTGGATTACATCCACTATTAATAATTCTTCTATTTATTCCATTTATTAATGGTATTGCAGCAATTGTTCTTTCTATAATTCAATGTATAAGACTTTCTAAAGCATTTGGAAAAGGTACTGGATTTACTTTTGGGTTAATTTTCTTATCACCAATATTCTTACTAATTCTTGGTTTTGGAAATGATAAATATATTGGTTTCGAGCAATAACTTTATAGGGTATATAAAAATGTTAAGAATTAAATCTTAACATTTTTTATATTAATACGATATTGTATTCAATTATTATGTTGATACATTTTACATTTACCTTTTTTATTTTACTACATATTTTTAATGTTCTGTATACAAATTGCAAAATTTAAACTAGTTATAATTTAATATATTTTATATTACTTTCCACAACATTGTTTGTACTTTTTCCCACTTCCACATGAACTTTGTACTCCCATATTATCTGTATTATTTGTATTTATAATATTACCTGTATTTCAGGCTTTTCCAGACTAGGTAACATCTATATTATTTGTATTATCCGTACTATTTATATTATAAATATTTCTCTACTGTGGACAAATTGTGGACACCGTCCACATCCGTTCACTGCCATCATTATACCATATTTCAAAGTTCAATGAATTGTGCGAATTAAAAAATCATACATTTGACAAGATATGGATTCCTCACTTGTATTCGTCTATAATTATATACTAAATATTAGGATTAGTCAAACTATTGAGAATTAATCTTATATTCTATGATCTTATTTATTGTTTCAGATTTTGATATATTATCAAATAATTCTGTTGCATATTTTCTGGAACTTTCTGTGCTAGAAATATAAAAGTTTTCTGTTGTTTCTATATTCTTATGACCTAATAAATCAGCAACATCTCTTATCTCTATACCATTGTTTAATATTTTAGTTGCATAACTTCCTCTTAAATCATAGAATCTACATTTTTTTATTCCTAACTCATTATGGATTATTTTATATGGATACCTTGTTATGTCAGTTCCTATATATGCTCCATTTTCTTTTGTAAAAACCAAATTATATCTTTTGCTATCTTTATTACTTATTTCTTCTCTAACTATTCTATGTTCAACTATTTTTCCATATTTATTTTCAACTTCTTCAAGATTATAATAAATATATTTTCTTCCATACAATTTTTTCAAATAGTCTTGTTTATTCTTATAATTCTGTAATGCTATTTTTAAAGTTTGACTTATATGAACTTTTCTTGTTCCTGTTTGAGTCTTAGTAGTTCCTATAAACCATCTTCCTTTATCATCTTTAGGTTTATCATATACATTATGCTCTATATTTATTATTCCCTTTTCAAGGTCAATGTCATCCCAAGTTAATGCACACACCTCACCAGTTCTCATACCGGTATAACAAGATGTTAAAAAGACACAAGTAAATGTGTCATTATCAGCAAATCTATTTAATATTAAATCTATTTCTTTTTGTGTATATAAATGTTTTACATCTTCTCTTTTTTTATCAAATCTTGGTAATCTTAAATCTCTTGCAGGGTTATATTTGATAAAGCCGTAAACATTACAAGCGTCACGAAAAGAACCCTTAACAACTTTTAATATATTTTTAAAATATGTTGGAGCAAAATCATTTTCTTCACATATTTCTGTTATATAAGAGTTAAGTTTTACACTTGTAATTGTAGACAATCTATATTTACCTAATTTTGGGACTATATGATTTTTAATTATATTTTTATATGCTTGTATTGTGTTATATTTTAAATTTATTTTACAATAATTATTAAGCCAATAATCTAAATAATCAGTATATGAAATATTGCAATCTTTAAAAGGCATACCTGCATTTAAATATTCAGTGTATGCCTTATTTCCTTCTTCTTGTGCTTCTGCTTTTGTTTTAAAACCCGACTTTGTTATCCATTTTCTTTGTCCTTTAACAGGTGCTATTTCAAATTGATATTGATATACCTTTCCTCTTTTTTTAATTCCTACACTAGCCATTATGATTTATCTAATAAACTAACATCTAGTTTTTTAATACAATTTATATCGGAAAGGTCCTTTCCCTCATTCTCAATTAGAAACTTTAACAAAGTAGATTTTAATACTTTAACACTTCCAAGTTTTATTGCAGGTAAATAACCATTATTTATCAATTTATACACATAATTAGGACTAGAATGTAGCATTTTTGCAACTTCGTGTACTGAAAATATCATTGTGTCTTCCATATTACATCAACCTCCTATTCTTTATACACTTTATTTTTATATTATTTAATTTTTGATTTTTAAATAAATAAGTATTTGTTATTACATCAATGACCATTTCTTTTGCTTCTTTTTTGTTTGTTGCTTTTAATTGAATCTCTTGTTTTTGTTTCCTTGAAATAATAGTCACTATATATTCTTTCATTTTTCTTTTCATTATACTCTCCTATTCCTAAACTAAATAAATACCCAATAATGTTAATGGATAGTGTTTTTATCAATGCATTATCTATTTTTTGTAACTGATTATCTTTTAATTTTCCAAGATATGAAATTAAACGACTTTTATCTATTATTCTTAATTGTTCTAATAAAATCATTGAATCATATTTTAAAAAATCATTTCTAAATATTGTTATGTGAGTTGGTAAATCTGCTTTCTTTATCACTTCTGTTAGAGGTGCAATAATAACAGTAGGACTATATTTGTTTCCTAAATTGTTTTGTATAACCACCACTGGTCTTTCTCCTTTCTGTTCACTTCCAACAACAGGATTCAATGAAGCATAATAAATATCTCCTTTTTTTATCTCTGATTTAATCATCTTTCTTTTCAACTTTATATATAATACGTGGTGGTCTATCATTAAATAGATTTAAAATGTTTAACTTCTTATCTTTTAAATAATCTGTTAAAACACGATTAACATCTTCTTGTGCCTTTTGCATACTTGTTTGTGAATGATCCATAGTTGTTTCAAATATCAATTTAACTTTTACTTTATAATTTTTTCTTTTCATTAAAATTTCCTCCTTAATATGTAAAAAAGCCAAAGTACATATAAATACCTTGACTTTCATAATATTTATTTCTTTTATTTTTTTAGTTTTAACTGATATTTGTCTTAATACCCTCAGTACGGGATTTCATCAAACTATTGACTTGCTAAATCAATATCACAGGAATTTCACCTCCCCGAGGATCTCTCCGGGCTGCACCCATTGCGTGAGTCTGTGGCTATGCAGGAGTATCTTTAATACTGTTAGATGTAATCGCAAATTAGGTGCTACCTAATTTTATAACCAAGTATAGACCGACAAGCGTACTTGTTAAAGTGCTGAATCTAACAGGAAAGTATCTGATGAATGTGTATCAAATTTTCAAAGAACACATCCTGCTCCACTAAAATAAAAGGAACAGGTGAAAAAGGATTAACTCCCTTTCAACTGTTTCCTCACTAAAATGCAAAATAACAGACACTAAATTTTAATTTTTAAATATTTTTTTAAATTTTCTAATGCTCTTTCCAAAATAATATGTACTGATTGTTGTGTAGCATTTTCTTCTTCTGCTATTTGCTGCTCTGTTTTATCTTCAAAATAATATTTTTTAATTCTTCTTTTTTGAACCTCTGGCAATAATTCTATTGCTTTTTTTAGTTCGTCAAATGTAGATTTCTTTATAATCTCATCTTCCAAACTTGAAGGCTTTTCCTTTGCTCTTGATTCAAGGTTGTTTTCAAATATTTCTGAATGTTCGATATGTCTATCATATTCATTCAATTCTTTAATATCTTGTAGTTCAAACTTATCAAAAACTCTGTATACTTCCTCACTAACTTCTACTTTATTTATATGTCCTTTAACATCTTTAAATGTAATTGTATAAATATTTTTTTCTTCAATATGATTTAATGTATAAGGGTTATCCTTACATTTTCTTCTTTTAGGGCTTTCTGCCATCTTTCTTTCCTCCATTCAAGTTTTTTTCGTTTAAACTTGAACTTTGGTGGGCTTCTGCACCTAAAAAGTTTTACACAAAAAGAAAAGACGCCAATAGTCAAACTCATATTTTGAGTCAAACTATTAGCGTCAATCAAAACTGCATTATTTAATTTTCTTGTTTTTTTACGTTTATGAGCGAAAGATACCCCTTTATGAATATAATCGCTTCTATCAATTTTTAACAAACAAATAAGAACTACTCTCGCAATCATAAGGGGCAACAACTCCTACTTCTTATAAAAATCAATGCCCTAATTTTTATACGAGTAATAGCGTAAGGTATTGCTCCCTCTTATGAAAAATTAACCAGTAATATATCTTCTTCTTTTGTTGTCAAAGAAATATGTACTGCTTAATTATTTCTTTTAATTGTCCTTATTTAATTATCAAAACTACTATAATTAATTTCATATATCACACAGCCTGGCATTGCTATATGTACGATTACATTATACAACATTATTTTTGCATATTTTGTCGAATTATGCGAAAAGCAATATTTTTGCCATTAAATGTAATATTTTTTACTTTTGTGTAGTATTTTGCCACTTTCGTAAACTATAAATCAATAATTCGTAGCAAAAAAAATAGCAGTACATTTAATACTGCTACACTAAATATTATTTATGTTTGTTTATCATATTGAAAATAATAAAGTCTTCAAAATCATCATTGTCAGTTTTTTCTTTTTTTGTTGTATCTTTATTATCACTAGGTGGAGTACAAAAAGCCATTATGATTATTGCAAAAACAATTATACCTATAAATATCAAAAACATAATATTTACCTCCAGTTAAATTTAATTATTCTCTGTGCATAAATCTAATATTTCATTTTCTGATATAGTTTTATTATATCTATCATTATAATCAGAAATAAAATTACTTATGTTATATATATAATCGTCAACATTAGTTGCTCCATTTAGTAATTTTTCTTGTAATACCTCTATTCCTCCCAAAACATATTTTTCAAAAATCTTATAACACTCCTCTTTCTCAGTTGAACCTTTTGCATATCTAAAAGCCCTATCAAGTCTTGTTTCTATGCTATCTTTATCTTTATTATGAAGTAACATTATCAATTCATAATTGTAATTTAATGTATATGATTCCCTATTCATTTGGTCAAAGTTAATTTTTTTAACATTATCTGTTGTTATTTGACCAGATTCATCTCTCTGCGACATTCTTCCATATAAATAACCTATAATAGGTGCAATTATTAAAACATCTATATTTCTTTCAAAAAATTTGAATTTTGTTTCACTATCAAGTTCAGTCGTTAGTTGTGTTACTATTATGGCATGCTTGCCTTTAAAAGTATAATCTCTATCAAACATATTAAAATTCACCTACCTTTGTTATTTTACTATCTACTGGCATTTCTTTATTTTTTAATGAAACTTCATATTCAATTCCTATTTTATTAGTCATTTCATTTTTTGCAATATTACCATCAGAATCTTTAATAAAAATTATAACCTGTCTAGCAATTCCCGGTATAACTTCACATATATTTTTAATTCTTTTTTGGTCAAAAGAAGATAAAGGTGCGTCCATAACAAGTGGATATTCGTCTGTAACAATTCCGTCATTGTCTGTTTTTTCTTTTACTTTTTGTTTTGCCAAACTAATAACACCTACAATAAATGCAAAAATTATTGAATAACTTTTAGCAGTATTTGAATCAATATTTGAAGTATTTTCTTCTAATGCATTTACGTGTGATGTTATTTTATATTTTTCATCAATATTAATTGTCATACCACCTGCATAAATTTTTTCAAATAATGAATTTATTTGGTCTTCTAATTTTTCTCTTGTTGTTGATTCCTGATAATCGTAAGTTTGCTTAAATTTGTTATATGCTTCTCTTGCATATATAATTTGTTCTTCTAAAATTTTATTTTTTTCTATCTTCATTTGCAATCTACTGATTTCTGCTTCGGCTTCTCTTTTCTTTTCATCTAAATATAAATTTTGACTTGTTAATCCATTTTTTTCATCATTAAGATCTCTTAATGTTTTCTCCATTGACATTTGCCTACTTTTTAAATCAGTAACTTTTGTATTATTTGATTTTAATATGTCTTTATCAATATCTCCGATATTATGTTCTAATTCCTCTATTTTCAAACTACAACCTCTTATAGAACTTAATTGTTGTTGAATATTTGTATAATAGCTTTCACTCGATTTTATAGAAGAATTTGAATGTGCTTGAAATCCAGATATTGCAGTACCAAGTGATTGTGGTGGTATGTATTTCAATAATTCAGTCAAGTTAATAACTGCCTCAGATGTAGGGTCGGATAAATCAGTTCCACATATACATTTTTTTCTATTCATTAGAAATTTTATAGTTTCTGCCCTTACAGAAGGAATACCTTTATCTATATTATCTGTATTTTTTAGTTCTACCAAGGCTTCTTTTATTAATTGTCTTGATAAATAACTATAAGTTCCCTTAGAAAAATTATTCATTAATGCAGATACTGCGTTATTTTTATTTTGTTTTTCTCGTTTTAATGCCTCATTTAAACGGTTCAGTTCTTGTTGCATTTTTTCTACATCTGCAAAGTTTAATATTTCTGCTTTTGCCTTTTCTATTTCTGTTTCATAATAATTTATTTCTTCTTCAATCTTTATAATTCTAGCATTATTACTTTCAATTTTATCAGTTGAAGAATAAATACTTTCTCTAAGTTCTCTTGTTTTTTGATCACCTGCTGCGTCCATTTGAGCATTGTATCTTCCTATAACACTATTTTTTGAATCTGGATTTAAGTGGTCTATTGCCTTGGTTAAGGCTGTAAGTCCTAATATATTTTGAACTGCTGTTCTAAATTCTTCGCTCTTTCCAGAGTTTACTTCACCAGCCATTTTTTCTATTCTTTCACCATCAAAGAAGAAATACTTTGATAATGATTCTGGTAATATATTAGAAATTGTAGCAATATTTTTTAAAGGATTGTTGACTACTGTTTGTCCATCTTCCTTTTTTGTAAATATTTCTAATGTAGGATTATCTGGCTTAACAATACCATTTACATCTTTTTTATATACTTGTTTACGAATTATTGTATATTCAATTTCATTATGCTCTAACTCTAATTTTGCAATAACTTCGGAACTACTTCCTAACATCATCTCCTTTTCAACGAGGCTATTTAGAACAGATTTATTCTTAAATCCATCTGTTTTAGAATACAATACCCACTGAAATGCTTGTGCAAGTGTTGTCTTTCCTGCTCCATTTTCTGCCATAACGAGAGTAACATTTTTTTCAGGATCAGTTGAAAATTCTATTTCGTGTTCGCCCTTAAATGGTCTAAAATTCGTTAAATATAATTTTTTTAACAGCATTTTACTTCCTCCTCTATTATTTTTTCTATTTTCTTTTTTAAATCCTCATCATTAAATTCACGTGTTTTTACATTATCATTTTCTAATTGTATAATTTTCTTAATAATTCTGTTTAATTTTTGCTCATCAATAGTAATAGCACTAACATTATTTTGTTCTTGTATTTCTTCATTAATCATAATATCCCTCCTCTATATTAAAATCATCTTCTATACCTTCATTTTCATTTAATCTGTATGTATCTGTTATTTCATATATAAGTTTATCTGATTCCATTCTATTCAACGCTAATCGCTTAAACTCTATCATTCTATTTATTTCATTTCTTACCATAGATTTTTCACATTTTATTTCATCAAAAGTAAGGTTTAATGCTTCATCCAGTGGTCTTGGTAAAGTAATAAAATCGTATATTACTGCAAATTCTTTTCCCTTACACTTTCTTAAAACTCTTCCTCTTCTTTGAATATACTCTTTTGGATTAGTTGTACTTGCAAGAATAAATGCAGTTTTTATTGCAGGTATATTTACGCCCTCATCTAAACATTTTATAGCAACCAGTGCTTGAAGATAATCTCCGTCATAGAATTTTTTTCTTAGTAAATCTCTTGTTGCACTATCTTCATTAGAAGTAAATTGTGCTACATTCATTTTTAGTTCTTTTCCTAATAATTCTGTAATTGCATCTATTTGTCGCATATCTTCTCCACTATCGTCTTGCTCTGCAATTCTAGTAGCACCACAATATACTAATATATGATTATCTTTAACATATGGCTTTATTTCTTTGGCAAGAGCAAATACTTTATTATACGCCCCAGCAATTACTCTTGCTCTTTTCTGTGCTAGTACCTTTCCTCTTTCATTTAGTTCAGTTTTTCCTTTTTTCTTCACAATACATCTTGATATTTCTTTTGATAAATTATGATATTCTTCAAGCTCTTCATCAGTAAAATATACTACCACAGGATGATACTCATACGGTGTTAAAAATTTTTGATTAATTGCTTCTTCAAGTGAAAATTCTATACATTTTTTTCCAAAATATTTCTGTAATGCTTCCGTTCCTTCTACATCTCCGTGGCGTTCTAATGTAGCAGATAATGCCAGTCTATAATTAAACTTATCTGTTAATGTTCTTTTTAAATTCATTGCCCCAAAGTTATGTGCCTCATCTACAACTAATAATAAATCGCCCTTAATATTTTGTATTTGAGTCTGAATATAATCAGTAGCAAAAGTCCCATTAGTACATACAAAGCAAAAGAAATTTCTTACACCTAAATTATAATCCATAATTGCCATCTTGAATTTTTGCTTGAAATCTTTTTGTACTGAGGAACTATGCCCTATAATTGGATTTATATTAAAATTCAATATATCTTCCACCCACTGATCAACTAAATGTTGATATGGACAGACAATAATAACTGCCAGTTTTCCCTTTTTATCTTTATATAATTGTGTAATAGCACCTAATCCAGTAAAAGTTTTACCAGTTCCAGTTGCCATATCAAAAATACCACAGTAATTATTTTCTTGCCAATTTTTTATTGCTTTCAACTGATAGTCATAAAAAGATACTCCAATTGGAATTTCTGGTGAATTAGTAACCATTTTTAATTTATCAATACCAGTTTCATTTATTTTTCTTTTTGCTTCAATTAGAAATTCTTTTTTATCTATTTCCCAATCAACCGTTTCTTTTTTATATGAAAGTAATTTTTCTTTTACAATTTCAGGAAAATCACAAACAACGGCATTACCATCACTGTTGTTCCATAACTGATCAAATGATTTTTCTTTTATAGAAACTCTATCTTTATCTTCCCAAGATGTAAATACATCCACTATTTCATAATTATTCACAAACGCATTTTCAGTTTCGTTCATAGAACCAGAAAATGCAATAATATTATTTTCATTGTCATACATTAATCCTAATTTTTCGTGATATAATCCTAATTTTTCACCTTTTAAAGAAAATGCAATTTTTATATCTAGTTTTTCTTGTGCAATTAATGTTGCTAACAAATTTAATCGTTCTTCTTCAAAATAATTTTGAGGTTCAGTTATGTATTGTAATAAAGCCCTTTCAATAATATTATCTCTTATTTCATATCCTTTATTTATTGCTTCAATATCTTCATCTGATAAATTAGGAGAAGCAATTAGTAAAATTTTTCCTCCATTATTAATTAAATTGGAAATTCCATAAGATATTTCTAGTAATGAGGAAGATGAGAAAAAACCTACACTTCTTTTATATAATTTTGCTTCTTTTAATAACGGAATGTAAAAATCAGTAACAATATTATCTCTTGGAGAACGATATTCCTTTTTTAAACTAACATCCAATAAACTCATACTTGCTCCTTTCTATAAAGTTTTTAGTGCCTTAATCAAGTAATCAATGTCTGCTTTACTCGTAAAATAACTTAAACTCACTCTTATTGTACCAGAGTATTCAAGTGAATCAATAAATTCGTGTATTAATGGTGAGCAATGATATCCGGTTCTAACACAAATATCAAATTCATCATCTAAAATTGTACCTACGTCATCTGACTTATATCCATCAATTCCAATAGAAACAACGCCAAAAATCGAATCATAATCATCTGGTATAAAAACTTTAATTTTATTTAATTTTAACAACTCTGAAATCAAATACATTGTTAAGTCTTTTTCGTGTTCATATACTTTTGTTTTTGATAGCCAATCTGTACTAGCATTTAATCCATACATAGCAACAATATTGCTACTTCCTGCTTCATAACCTTCTGGAAAAGAATCTGGCATATTAGGATTTAATGTGTCTGAACCTGTTCCTCCAAAAATATTCTTTTTTAAAAAATCATTTTGTAATTTTATGTATCCTGCAATACCAAATGAAGCATATAATGACTTATGACCTGCAAATACAATATAGTTAATATTACTAAAATCATTAATTTTTATTATTCCATATCCTTGAGAACTATCAAGAATATTAATTGAATTGTACTTTTTGCCTTTTTCAAATATCTCATTATATGGCAACATATATCCCGTAACATTACTAACTTGTGACAATAATATTGCTTTTGGAGAATGAAGTGCAAAAAGATTTTCTATTTTTTGCAAATCTGGTTTCCAAGTTATTTTATCAAAAGGCAATACAGACACATTAACTTTACATCTCCTTTTTAATTCTTCGAGAGGTCGTATTATAGAATTATGTTCAAATGGGCTAACATAAATATAATCTCCCTCTTTTACATCTATACCAAATATTAAATTGTTCAATGCATTTGTTGCAGAGTTTGTAAATGCGATTTTTCCCGTTTTTATATTATTCAAATCAAGTATTTTTCTTCTTACATCTTCCTTTATTTCAGAAGCAACTCTTGCAACTTTATAACTGCCTCTGCCAGTATTAAAAGCATTCCTATTTCCTGTATCCAAAGCCTTATAAACAGTTTCTGGCTTTGGATATGTAGTTGCAGCATTATCTAAGTAAACCATAAAATATCACCATCCCTTACATATAATTTTTTATAATATCAACCAATACACTTATTTTTTCTTCTTCTGAAAGAGAATTACCATATTCACTTATTATTTCTTCAATATTATTTTTCATTGTATTACCAATAACTGAAATATTATCATTTGAAGTAAGGTATTTTTCTATTTTTTCATTTCCATCAATTAAGAGAATTCTATTTGATTCTTTTGAACTTTTATCATTTCCATTTTTAACCTCTTGTATGACTTCTTTTATACTATTCATATATGTTTCTATATCAGATGGTTGCCAATCTTCAATATAATAACCTGTCATTATTTTTGAGATTTTTTCAACAACATCATTCTCATCGTGTGTAGTTAAATTTTTAATATATTCAATGAAATTTCTTGCCTTTATATCGTATATTCGTTTAGAGTTTTCAAGTTCATTATTTGAATACCATTCCTTTAATAACGAAGTAATGCTACCTTTAAATTTACTGTCAAAAACATTCTTTGTTTCTCTTATCAAAGTTCTATAATAATTTTCAATAAATTTATCAAAATAATCTTTCATTGCACTAATTTCGGCTATTACATTTTCATAATTATTAGTATTTAATATTTCAAATAAACGAGTGTAAATAAATTCATTATTATTTATATCTGGTCTTAGTAACTCATCTTTTATTGTTATATACGCTTCTTTTATTTCAGGGAAATCCCCGGAATATGTATATTCTCTTATAATTCTTGGCAAAGATAAAATCCATCTTCTCATTGTATCAACTAATTTTTTTAAATTAATTCTTTGTGTATCTAAGTTTGGCACACCATATAAATACATCAAGTTAGACAAATATTTTATCTTATCAGTTGTTCCTTTTTCAGTATGTATATAATATTTTTCTGGATTATCATTAATTTTTATTAAATTAGAAGAATCTAAATCAATTTCCTTATTCATAAAATATATTACAATAATATCTGAAAAATTATATAGGGACATTGCAATTAATATAGGAATTATTCCCTTTCTAATTGAATATGGTTCAGCAGTTAATATTGAGTAAAGTTTTGAAAAAGAGATTTTTGTATTTTCACTTTGTTCAATAAACTTGTTAATAACTTCAATAACATCTTTTATTGAATCACTATTCTTTTTTTCCACTATTGCCTTATATATTGTTGCTTCGGCACTTGTCTTGCTTTTTATTAAAGATTGATCATTTAATAAAATTGTATCAATAACAATATCTCTTGCTTTTTTTATTGGTGCAGTTAAGTCTTTTTTGTTGATCATTTCATTGTTAATTATCGGTGTTTTATTATAAATATTAGCACAAATGTCAGATAAATAAGAACTTACATTTTTAACTTTTCTTTCAATATTATTTCTATAAATATATTCTTGAATATTCTCTTTATCAAAATAAAGTGTTACTTGTTCTTCAATCGCTTCAACAGTTTCTTTTAACATAAGATTTAATTCTGTCCCAATTTCATCATTTCCACTATTTTCTTTTATCATATAGTTAATTGCTTTATATTCTTTTAGTATATTTATTAAATTCTTGCTAAAAATAGTTTTTGGTATTGATAGCACTACTTTATTATTATCTATTTTTGAAAAATGTTCTCTTATTTCTTGAATATTTCTAGATTCTCTAATAAGATTTATAATTATTCCATCACAGTATTCATTTTCAAGTATCAATCCAAAGTCAGAGAATGATAGTAGTTCTTTTTCACTTAAATATACATTTTTAAAAAATCTTGTAATCTTATATTCTTCATTGTATCTTCTTGGCAAACAATAACTTTTATTAATTACTTCATTTAATGTATCTTTTATATTAATATCATAAAATTGATTTTCAACTAATCTTTTAACCTCTTTTGATAGCTCTCTGTTATAAATTGTTGAAAATTCTAATTCATCAGTGATTTTTTTTCTTTTAATTATACTTTTTTCAATTAGACTGTTAATTGCCAACATATATTCTTCATTTGTTAAATCAAGTGACAACCTAATGGTTACATCATCCGGAATTAATGTTTCAATTTCACCAATCATATATATGGTACTTAATGATTTTATTATATTTATTTCATTCTTCTCTTTTACTTTGCTTAAAGCATTTTCTGATTTCATCCATACATCTTTGATAGAACTATCAATATCTTTTTTAAATAAAGGCTTAAAGTAATCATAAACATTATTTATATTAAATAATCCATCACCATTTTGTTTTATAAAACTTTTTAAACTATTAGAATCGTCATCTGTTAAAAAAGTAAATAAAGTTCTTTCATTCTGTGCGATTTTTTCTGATAATTGAATTAAAGCAAAAACTGTTATAGGGTTTAATGGAAAACAGCCCTTATATAAAACTTCTTCTATATTTTCGATGTTTTCAAATATCTTTATCTTTTTTATATCGTTATAAACTGATATATTTTTTGAATATTCTTGTTTATAGTATTTATCAAAATCTTCTTTCTTTTGTAATGCGTATGATACTATTTCATAATTTTGCTCAATACTTCTGTTAAAATATAATTCTTTAAATCTACCTTCTACTGTTTTGAAAGCATTTGCTTTATCTTCATCTAAATTATGAGCATATTGATTTATTGTTTTATGAGTTATACAACTCAAATGTATTTGCTCATTACTACCAGTTCTATTTGCAAGTTCTGCAAAATCTTGTAAAAGTTTCAAGTCTTTCATCATATGACTATTTTCTACATATTCTAGGAATTTACTAAACTCATCAAAAACTATAAAAATACCCGTATAATTGTATTTTGTAATTTCGTGTGTCATATCTTTATATGTTTTTATAATATCAGAATTTACTAATGGATTAAACTCTTGACCGTGTAAAATGCAACTATAAACATTTTTGAATATTTCATAATATTCTTCCGAATAATTTTTCAATCCCTTTTTCAAATCTTTCAAACTGCAATTATATTCTTTTAAGCATTTTTTAAAATCTTCAACAGCAACTTGATACTTTTCTTCCCATTTTTCAATTACTTTAATAGCAACATCAAAATATGTATTTACGATAACATCAGATAATTTTTCACGCTCTAATGCTTCTGATAAAGCCAACAAAAAGGCTTGGTTAAGATCACCATAATTACTATTAATAATAACTGGCATTAGTCGTAACTTTCTTTCTCTTATATTTTTTAATGTATCATACAATTCCTCATCAATATTTCTTATTTTAACTATAAATTCATCAATGTATTTAATATCATTTTTTTCATAATCATTTAATAAAGTAATAAGAACAAGTAACAAATGTGACTTTCCTTTTCCATAAGGTCCAACTAAGGTAGTAGCCCTGTTTTTTCCATTAACAATACTTTCTATATATTTTTTTAGCAATTCACATCCATCTTTTGTTGGTATATATTCTTTTATTTTATCAATGTTATTTATATCAAATTGTAAATTTACAGAGTATTGAAAGTTCTCATTAACTCCAACTATATCACTATATTTCATACTCTATCCCCCTTAAAATATTCTTCTGCAATTTCATTGAGAGAGAGTTTCTTTTTTAAATAAACCATATTAAGTCCGGCAGTCCTATTTATAATTATAAGGTCATTTTTCTTCATTTCATCAAGATATTCATTAATTAGATTCTTATCCATATTTAATAATTTTGCTGGGCTGTTTTCTTCCTTCAACAATTCATCAATGCTAATATTATCTCTATCATCTAATAACAAGCATATAATGTAATACACTATCCAAAAAGGCAAATTTCTGATTTCAGGTCTATTTTTTTCGTATGTATCTCTATCAACTTTTTTTAGCAAGTTCAATTCTGATAAAGGACAAATAAAATTGTTTTCTGGATTATCAATTTTCTCATCAATCGTATAAGTTTTGATAATCATATTAACCTCATCTTGTAAAATATTTTCATTAAATGTTAATTTTTCATTTGTAAGCAACGCGTAAAGTTTTTCGTACAATTCTCTTTTTGTAAAAGTCTTTATATTACATTTATTAAAAAACAAATTATAAATGTATGCGTCATCAATATTAGTAATCATATTAATATGAATTAACCACCAAGAAAATATGTCTTCCAGATAAGGATCATATTCATTAATAATACTTCCAAAATCAGATAACATTATTTCTCTGTTTTTTTCTTCTATTAGTTTTGTTGCAGTCATCCAATATTTTAAAGATTTAACCATATTTGTACCAATTCCAAGAATATCGGTTGCATTTTGTAACGCGAAAACATTTCCATACTCTTTTACATTTTTTATTCCTTTGGCAAGCCAGCCTTCTCTAATAGAAAAACTTTCGTGCCTTTTTAATTTTAATTTTATTTCCATAAGTTTACTCCTTACCTTGTTTAGTCCTTAATACTTTTTTCATATAACAACCACCACTAAAATGTTTTACACATTCTAAACAACCAACGCATTTTTTTTCATCAATAGTATATGAAATATTAAACTTTTCCCCTTTTTGCATTTCGTTATGTCTAATGTTTATTGCATTATATTTGCAAACGCTTTCGCAAGCCATACATCCAATACAAGTTTGAAATTTAGTTATTTGATTTTTTATTAGCATTTCATTAATTTTAGGGTTGCAAAAAATGGCTGTTTCTCTCAGCACTGATACTTTCAATAGATTTTGTCCAATTTTTCCGGTCAACTTTAATAACGGTTGTTTGTCTTTTTTTCCTAAAACATATACTTCTCCTAATCGTTTATTTCCAATATTAAAATCTAATAAGCCAAAAGGTTTAAATAATTCGTATAAAGTTTCTGTTATTGGTTTATTAAGTTCAAAATTATAAGCATTTTCCTCTAATACACAGGGCTTAAAACTCAATATTGCATTATTACTATAATTTAACCCATTACCACCTTGTCTAGCTTTCCATCCTCCTGAAGAAACATATTCTTTTGGATCTGGTTTGCCAATTTGTTTTGCAAAATCAACTAATATATTATGAAATTTTGTATATTGTTCATTCATATAAATATTTGAAAGATACTCTGACCAATATGAATTATTTGGGCAACACCAACAGCCAACGCGAGAAAATCCTTTTTTATATGCATTATTAAATGGAATATTTCTAGTCAAAATGTATAGCCAAACATCAAAATCAAGCCAATCTATTATTGGTGCAACAGTTTGTTGTTTAGTTATTTTTGCCCCGTTACTCTCTCTATCATATTTGCTTCTAGCGATAGATTCATTTCTTCTTAGTCCTTGAAATGTCAAAACCTTTATTTTATTTTTAAATGTTGAATCAATTTTTCTTGTAATAGAACCTGTTTTAAAAATAGTGCAACACCATCTCATCATTCTACTAGGTGGTCCTATAACTTTGCAAAGTTCATTAAAATCTTGGTCTTTATTTTTTGCAATTAGCATTGGAGTTCTTGGGTGTATTTTTCTAAATTCTTCAAGATAAACTCCTGTTTCAGGATATTCTAATGTTGTATCACCATAAATATGTATAATCATTTCGTTATTTAACGCATTTATAACTAAATCGCTAGTAACCGTTGAATCTTTTCCACCCGAAAACGAAACGAACATTGAATCATAGTCGTATTTTTGAGAAACCTTTTTAATATATTCGTGGGCTTCTGTTACAATAGAATTGTATCTAATTCTATTAGCCTTAATAAAATTGATAATATAATTTTGTTTTAAGAAATTATCTTCATATATCTTATTTTTTTCTTTATTTTGTTCTATTTTTGTTCTAATTTCATCAGCATTTTTTTCATTAACAACATCTTTAATAACAAATTTTATTTTTTCACCATTTACATAATAATTGTTTCCAGAAGTATTCCATACAGATTTTTCAGCAAACGCAAAAGGTTTATCTAAAATACATTCTAATAACAACCTTTCTTCTGCAAATACAGGTCTAACATCTGTGCCGAAATATCTAGCCTCAGAATTGCATATAGGACAAATTTTATCAAATAATGGTATATTGCAATTATCGCAATAAAATATCTCAGACTTATTTATATACGTACGTTCATTGCATACAGGACATATACTTGTTTCGCAAATCAAACCATCACATTTTCTGCATTCATATTTTATCACTTCATTTGACCTCCTAACTTCATCCTAAATATAAGTGTTTTAACAATTAAAATTATATCATATTTTTTCTGGATAAACAATCTTAAAAAGAAAAGTTCTTCCAGTTCTTCATTTTCTAAAAAAACTAGCAATAATCAATAATTGCTAGTCAATATATTGCAATATATCCCATTGATTAATTTCTTCTTCATATTTTTCTTTATTCAAATAAACGCAATTAGTATTTGATTGCAAGTAATATTTATTTTTGTTTATAAATTCTTTTATATAACTTTCTTGTAAATCAATATCATATTTACATTTTATTTTTTCCTTTATTTCGGAAATATATGTTTTATCCTTTACTATAAAACTGTTTATAAATTTCTCTCTTGTTGCAGTTTCTGTCGTTTTTATAAATAATATATTATTTTTTAGTCTAAACATTTTAACATCATTAATAATCATAATTATATTTTCAAAGAAACAATCAGGAAAATCATAATTGAATAATTTACTTTCAAAATCTGTGTTTAAAATATGCAAATTAAAATATTCATTTTCAGGAATTACTTTCTCTATGTTGTTAATAAATTCATCAATGTCACTTTCATATATTCCCATTTTATTTAACTTTGAAATTGTAATATATTTTTCATCATCTACTTTAAATAATATTTTTTCATAAATCAGTCTATACAAATAACTTGTAAATGTTGAACCTATTTTCTTTAATTCATTAGGAATAATATAATAATCTTGATTTAATACTTTTTCTCTAAAATATGTTTCTAGGCTAGTTATACTACTTTTCATTATATAATTGCCCCTTACTTTATATCCTAGTTTATCAAAGTTCAAGTTATTTAATAATTTAAAATCGTTGACATTAAATTTTTCAGTTAATAATTTTTTTATTGTAATATTTGAATAAACGTCATCTTTTAAATATTCTTTCATAAATAAATATTGTTCTTCTGTAAATATAGGACAATCGGTAATTAAATATGTAATATCATTTCTATTATTTATGTAATTACTGAAATTGGCAACTATATAAGCCTTCATCGTGTTAATTTTATGTCCGTAATTTTGATAAATATATTCTGCAAATTCATCTAATGTAACAGGTGATAATTCTTGTATTTTTTCATCTATAAACGCAACCTTATCATCACAGTCAATATAAATATCTGGCATTCTAGCATAAACAATCTTTTCATTAAAATTTCCTAATGCTTTTCTAAATAAATTATGCAATTCATATTCATCTCTAATATCTATTCTTTTCATCAACATTGGATTATCCTTAAAGAATAATTCAGCAGAGTACACTCCGGGTTCTATATCAAATAATTTTTTTAATTCATTATAATCATCTTGGTCTAAATCATTGCAATTATAATATCTATAAGAACTTCCTAATGTATTCAAAACACATTGATTTCTGTTAAGGATAGAATCAATATTTCTATAATCTTTTAAAGAAAGTTTATCTAGTTTCAAGTCATTTTCATCAATAATCTTATTATATTTTAACATTATAGTTTCATAATCAACTTGATTATCACTTGCTTTAAGAATAGAAACCAATATTGAAGGTTTAGTTGCAACAATATTTTCTTCGTTATAAATAATTAAATTATATCTTTTTCTTATTAATTCTGATTGTTCCTCAGTAATGTCAATTTCATTTAATAATTCGTAGGCTTCTAATTCGCCACTTTGATATTTTTCTTTCAAATAATAATATGTTTGCTTATTCTCATTAAAATAGTTGCAAAATAAATCTTCATCAAAATTATATTTTTGAAAAATATCAGCAAATCTATCTTCATCTATGTCTTTAATTTTATTAAGTTCTTTTATAAATATTTGTCTAATTCTTTCTCTTGTCAATCCATATTCTTGACCTATTTGTTCTAATGTCATTCCTGAAAGTTTCTTTATAACTATATCATAATGATTATTTTTATTTTCTATTTCATCTAATTTCTCTGTTAATTTAGGAAATACATTAAAATAATTGTTTTCTTCATTTTTAATTACCTTTCCAGATTGAGAAAGTTCTATAATGGCACTATTTATGTTTTCTTGTTCTTCGTTAGGCAAAATTTTATAAACCTCGTCAATAGTATATTTTTTAAATTTAAAATTCTTAATTAAACAATCCTTTAATCTTTTACTATTTATAGGCGGAATATAATTATTAGCCTCTGAAAATTCATTATACGCCTGCATAATCTGTCCAAACTTATATGGTCTAATATCATATTTTTGTTTTAATTCCATATCAATATCTTCTAGATGTATATTATTATCAATCAAGAAATTAAGGTTAGTATTAGACAATCCATATTGCAAAAGATCATATGTATCAAAAGGGTAATAAAACTCATTCTCTTTTCTTGGCAATTTTAAACTGCAAAATACTTCATCAAAGTTTTGAGAATCATATCCGTTTTCATTAACAAGTCTTTCTAATTCTTCTTTTTCAAATGTTGTATGTCCCATATTAGTTTTTATTAAATTTTTTAAATTATTTTTATTCAAAGGTATCTTATAGTCCGCATTTTTTGCCCATTCCCTATATGCATTTATCACCTTTTGATATGTTGCACCAGTAATTTTATTTTCAAGAAGAGTTTCTTTGTTGATATCAGTTATGTTTATATTAAGTTCAAAAAGTTTATCAACTATTCCTTTTGATAATCCATACTCAAGCAATTCATATATAGAAAATTGTTTCTCAATCAAAGATAATTTATTTGCCTTATCAATTATTTGTTGTTTTTTTATACTACTTTCTCCAAAGATTTGATTCAATTTATTAGTATTAAACAATATATCGTCAAAAGTCACATTGTTTTTTCTTAAAATTTCTATTGTAGAAGTAGGTATTCCATATTCACAAAGTAAAAATAAAGATTTCATTACTACTCACCCGTTTCGCCATATTTGTTTATATTCTAACACAAATAATATTTTTTCACCATACTATCGCTATATTATTTGCATAATTGTCAATTTATTTTCTCAAATATAATGTCTGGTAGCACCTTACTCATCATATTTAAAACTTTTACCTGATCCAACAACTTAGTCATATATTCATTGAATCCTTCATTTAAAAATTCTGCTCTTTTATTATGTGATACTGTTAACACTATAATAGGAATTTTTATATTACATTCTCTTAATTCATAAAGTAACTGAGGTCCATCACAATTTCCTCTATCATATATATTATTAGTAATAATCAAATCATATTTTTCACCTTTGTTTAATCTTTCCATTATTTCAATTGCTGATTTAGCAATTGTTACATCTATCCCCATACTTTCTAATACACAAACTGAGTTTGAAACAGACATTTTATCATAGTCACCAATTAACACGTTAATTTTTTTATTAGTTTGATATTTATTATTTATTTTAACAATGGGTTTCATTTTCTTTCTGACAATTTTTTCCCAATCCCCTATTTTATATTCATCTAGTTTATAAGTACTAATTTCTTGGCTTCTATGATAATTAATTCTTCCGCTTAATGTATGTAATTCTTCATATTCCTGCCTTCTCTTATTTTTTTCTTTTTCTTCTTCCTTTTTTGAATACAAATTAGAAATTATGCACAAAATAATTAAAACAATAATAAATAGTACTGATATTAATAATTCTTCAAACATTTCTTATTACTCCTCCAAATCCATTTATTTCCATCATTTTTTTGATAAAAAAAGCAATACAAAAAAACCTTTATAATCCTTTCGTACTGCTTAATCAATTATAAATTTCATATTTTTATTTAACCACATTGACATTATAGCATTATAGCCTCCAAAAGTCAACCGATATCGGCGTATAATTTCAACCGATTTCTGCTAGAATTTTTGTAGTGTTAAGGAGGTTTTTAAATGTTATTTAAAGAAGCAATTACTTTAAGAATACTTGAATTATGTAACAAATATAATTACACTCCAAATAAACTTGCTGAATTATCTGCTATTGCACCATCAACATTAAGGGCATTATTGGCAAACTTGGAGTATTAAAATAAGAGGCTTGTAATAGCCTCTTTTATCGTTTTATCAGATATATTATTTTTCCTTAATTATATTTTTACTGCAAATATAAGTTACTAAGAAGTATCCTCCATAAATCGCAACAATAAATATTGCAATACCAATTATTGATGATACTAAATTAGCGGCTCCAAAGGCACTTAACAAAAAATTACAAAATTTAATTCCAAATACAGAATGTATAATTGCAACTAATAACGGAAACATAAAAAATATACCAATTTGTCTAAACAATGCTTTATTAATCATTTTTTCATCTACGCCTATTTTTCTTAGCATATTAAACTTTTCTACATTATCACTTGATTCCGATAATTCTTTAAGTGCTAGAATTGCAGCACAAGAAATTAAGAATATAATACCTAAGTATAATCCTATAAAGGTAACCATTGCACCTAGTCCAATACTATTTTCTTTAATTGTCATTTTAGAATCAAAATCAATAACAGTATTATTAGAATTTTCTTTGCAAATTTCACTTAATTCTTTTTCCGAAAGATTTTTCTCATTTATATCTGTAACATCATAATTAGCAGTTAAATATTCATATTTTTTCATTGAATCATTTACTGCATTATCAGGAACAACAAAAACTCCCATATTTGAATATGTTGAATTCATTGCAATAAAACCTTCTACACAACTATCATATTTTGGTTTTAATTCCTTTTCATTTATATTAAGTATTGTATCTACCTTAAGTCCCTCATTCCTGAATTCTACATATTCTGAATAATTAGCAACAATAAAATATTCATCATCATTTAATGTATATTCTTTTAGTCCAAACAATTTTGCAATTTTGTTGTAATCACTTATCTTTACAATACTTTCCTTCTTATTGTATGGCATTAAAGGATATTTATCCTTTGCAATATCATAGTAAGATCCAATACTGGTTTTTAAGTCAATATTATCAAAGTTATAAACATCAAGTTTTACTATATCTTTAAGTTTGTTATCTACATCATAGCCTAATTTTTCAAGTGTATCATATATTGAAATTTTTGAATCTTCTATTTGTTTTTCAGAATAATACTCATAATCAATTACATTTATAAACTTACCAATTTGAACATCTGCTGGAGCCAATTTTTTCAAATTATTTGTCATAGATATTTTCATAGACATTGCACTCGATAGCACGCAAATCGTTATAAATAACATCAAACATATTATTGTCATCGAAAAAGTCATAGTATTTATTTTACTTGAAAACTGTCTAAGGGTGAAACTATTTAACCCTTTATAATAAGTGTTCTTCATACTTATAAATATTTTTAAAAGCAATCCCGATAAAGACCAAAACACAAAGAAAGTTGAAACAGCACCTATTCCTATAGGAACAAAAATACTATTTGCATTAGCCATTTTCTCAATACCACCAGTAACCTGATAATAAGCAAATCCTAATGCTATACAAGAAATAATAAACACTATTGTACAAAACAATGGATTTTTTAATTTTATTTTTTCAGATTTTTTGTTAGAATGCATTAAATCTATTAATTTACATTTACTAATATTTATAGTATTAAATATCATAACTACAAAATACATAATACTAAAATAAATCAAAGTTTTAATACAAGCATTTGTTGAAAATACGAATTGAAATCTAGTTAAATCTGCTTCAAACATATTAGCAACCAAAATACTCATCAATTGTGATAATAAAAAACCTATTCCTAAACCAACTACCAATGAAACTATACCTATTATTAATGTTTCAATAAATAATATTAAGGATATTTTCTTTTTGCTCATTCCAAGCGTTAAATAAACTCCAAATTCTTTATTTCTTCTTTTTATTAAAAATCTACTTGCATAAACAATTAAAAACGCTAATATTATAGATACAAACACGCTAACACCAGAAAGAACATTGGTCATAAATTTTATTATTTCTGCTGTTGTTGATGATACCTTCATCATAACTGACTGATCATCTATTGCATTGAACACATAAAAAATTGCAACACCTAGTATCAGAGTAAAGAAATAGATGGCATAATCCTTTATACTCTTACTAATATTTTTTAATGATAACTTAAAGAGCATCGTTTAAGTCACCACCAAGTAATGTTACAACATCTATTATTTTATCAAAAAATTCTTTTCTAGAATTTGTTCCTTTAATTATTTCATTAAAAATTTTGCCATCTTTGATAAATATCACTCTTGAAGAATAACTTGCAGTAAACGCATCATGTGTCACCATAAGAATTGTTGCTTGTAATTCTTTATTCAAATAATCAAATTTTTCTAAAAGCATTTTAGCTGACTTTGAATCCAATGCACCTGTTGGTTCATCTGCAAGAATTAACTTTGGATTAGTAATTATTGCTCTTGCACTAGCGACTCTTTGCTTTTGACCTCCACTCATTTGATATGGATATTTATTAAGTACATCAACAATATCCAGTTCTTTTGCAACTTTTTTAATTCTTGTATCAATTTCTCTCGAATTCACATTTTGAATAGAAAGTGCCAAAGCAATGTTTTCATAAGCAGTTAAAGTATCAAGTAAATTAAAATCTTGAAATATAAAACCTAACTCTTCCCTTCTAAACTTATTTAGACTATTTCCTCTTAATTTTGTAATATCATTACCTGCTACATAAATATGTCCAGATGTAACTTTATCAATTGTAGATATACAATTTAAAAGAGTAGTCTTTCCAGAGCCACTTGCTCCCATTATTGCAACAAATTCTCCCTTTTCAACATCAAATGATAGGTTATCAATTGCTTTTGTAAGACTAGATTTATTGCCATAATATTTTTCAATTTTATCAATTTTTAAGATATTTTCCATAATCTTTCTCCTTTCTGATTACATTGTAATATAAAAGATAGGATTAGTCGTTATTCTAATATTACATAATATTACAATTTTGTAATATTTATTTTTAGTATCCAAATCTGCATAAACTTTAATCAACTTTATAAAAATAATTTTTATAAAAGATAATTGTAATTTTTGTATATTTATGTATTTCAGATTCAATAATTATCTTATGTCCTAATTTATCGCATAATTTCTTGACAATATAAAGTCCCATACCTGTTGATTTTGCCATTATTCTACCGTTTTCACCAGTGAAAGATTTATCAAATACTCTTTTTATATCATTTTTAGGTATTCCTATTCCATTATCCCAAATAGTTAGATATACTTTATCTTTTTCATCTTTTACACTGATTTTTATTATTGGATCGTTATTATTTTTTTTATATTTAATACTATTGTTTATAATCTGATTTAATACGAACTCTAACCATTTTGAATCCGTTAAAACTTTTTCATTATGAATATCAACTTCAAGATTAACTTTGTTTTCTAATAAGTCATCTTTATTTTTTAAAGCAACATCTTTGATAATCTTCTGCAATTCAATTTCTTTGATAAGATAATCTTTCTCGGCATTTTCGCTTCGAACGAAATATAAAATTTGATCTATATAGTTATCTAACTTTCTAATTTGTTCTATATATCTCTTATCAAACATATTTTTGTTGTTATGAATTAATAAAGTTAAACTTGCTACTGGAATCTTTACTTCATGAATCCACATTTCTACATATTCCTTGAAATCAGTAATACTTAAATTATATTCTTTTACATTTTCAATCATTGACTTGTTTATATCATAAAGAATTTGATAAAAAATTTCGCCATCATAAAAGTTCGGCTTATTTAATATTTCTAAAATTAAATATTTTTTATCTAACTTATCAAGCGTATTTAATAATTTTTTGTAAAATTTGTATTTCCTGAAATAATCAAAAATAATAGAGGGCGTTTGGTATCACCCACCGCTCTTAAAATGGCCGCTCCGTAATTGTATAACATAAAAAATGGCATTCCCATAAAATATATGCGCATATAAAGTGTGGACAGGTTTAATACATTATCCGGAGTATCCATCAGTTCTAACGCACCTTTGGCAGCAATCACTCCGATAATTCCCATTGCGATTCCACTGATGAGAGCCAACGTAATGGATGTATGTACGGTTTCTGTCATTTCCTTCTCTTGTCCGGTCGCATAAAATCTTGCAGCTAATACACTTGCGCCCAAGGAAATTCCGATAAAAAGATTGACAAATACATTGATCAGCGCAGTCGTTGATCCAACAGCCGCCAGTGCTTCATTGCCCGTAAACTGTCCAACCACGATAATATCTACCGCATTAAATAATAACTGTAAGATTCCTGACAGCATCAATGGAATCGAAAAGGAAACCAGTTTATCCAATATTGAGCCATTACACATATCTATTTCATATTTGCTTGTCTTAGTATTCATGTTCGTCCTACGCTTCTTTCTATTTCTTACTTCAACTTCACACAACCAAAATCATTATATCGTCACATATTGCTTATTACGTCTGTAATATACATACTATTTTGCAGCCGATAAACTAACTTATTCTGCCATCAAAGAACTAAGATAATTGCCGCAGAACGCAAAGTTTTTACGTGATTTCTTATTTTGTTAGGCCTCTGATGTAT
>ENA-ORMN01001196-ORMN01001196.1-human-gut-metagenome-genome-assembly--contig:-NODE-1196-length-26611-cov-4.114852_pt1 | contig 26611 bp, 47 predicted proteins | sample MGYA00242102_ERZ508993 | MGnify/ENA primary metagenome ERZ508993 (study PRJEB26280, sample SAMEA2338770) | human gut metagenome | biome: human gut; feature: human-associated habitat; material: faeces...
CACTCAACCCGCTGCTTGCGGCCGACTTGGTGGCCGCCGCCGCTGCTGCCGCAGGATCCTGCCCGCTTCGGATCGCCGCCACAAAAGCGTTCATCGCCTGGTCGCCAGAAAGCCCGGACTCGTTGGCAAACTTGAAGAACTCGCCCTGCGTCATGTTGCACGCCGATGCAGCGGCGCTCACCATCTCGGGCGAAGCGTTGAGCATCCCAGCAGCGGCGTTGTAGACAGCGTCGCGGGTGCTCTGCGGAACCTGATCCCCCAACTCATCAACCTTCGAGATGACGGACGACATGTTCCCGTCCCAGGCCGATGCGATCTGGATAAGCGCATCCTGGTTCGAGTCTCCAAGCTCCTGAAGCGAGATTCCCGCATTGTCCATTGCGCTGATGAACTCGGTCGAGGACCCGCTTGCGTTCATCAGGGCAGCTTTCAGCTCGTCGGAAGAGGCTGCGTACCGCGTGTTCGCCGAAGCTCCCTCCATTGTCGCGGCAGCGAGGATGCTTTCCTGCTGAGAGACCTTGTCCAGCGCCTCCGATGAGGAATCCAGCGCTTTCTTGCGCTCTTTCAGCGCGTTGTCGGCTTGTATCAAGCTCTCACTGTAGGGCCTCATATCCTGGACGCCGTTCGCAAGAGCGTCGTTGTACTCCTGCTGCGCCTTCTGTTGGTTGTTCAGCGCATCGGCATACTGCCTGGCAGCCTCTGTCTTGCTGCTGTACAGGTCTTTGTACTGCTCTTGCAGGGCCTCGGTCTCCGCCTGGAGCTTCTGCGCCTCGATTACCTTGTGGATAGCTTCCGAAGCCTGCTCCGCGCCGTCCTTCATCACCACGTACTGGCCTGCTGCGTTCTGAACAACCTCGTAATTGGTTCCGCACGCCTGGTTTACGCCTTCAACGGCTGCTTTCAACTTGCCTGCACCGTCTGCGCCCGAATCCGTTGTCCCATTGAGCTGTTGGATAACCGAGTCGTACTCGGAGAGCTGCCCCTTGGTTGCGGCAAGCTCCGCGTTCTGATCCCTGATCGAGTTGGCGAGGTCAGCCTGCGACTGAATGAAGTCCTCAAACGACATTGTTGCCTGGTCGGCAGTATCGGAAACAGCCGCAAGGCTGCTTGAGGCGGTTGTGGTGTTGATGCCTCCGATGGCGCTCTTCAGGCCGTTAGTCGCAGCATCAAGGTTCTTGAAGTGCGTGTACGCGTTGGAAACCTGCTCGACAAGTATGTCGAGGCCCACGAACGCGATTGCCCCGCCAGCCACCTTGAGCAGCTTCAGCGAGCCGACCAGCCCCTTAGTCGCGACGTCTGCGACCTTGGTGCTCTTAGTCATGGAGTTGATCTTCGCCGTGGCGGCGTTCATGTTGACGCCCATCATGCGGTACTCGGTGCCGTTTGCCTTAGCCGCCGCCATGTTCTTGACGAGGTTGGCGGTGCTGTTCTTCATCAGCGGCGAGAGCGAGCTGTACATCGTGATAAGCGTGCCCGACGCTGCGCCAAGAAGCCCGATGGCGACCACGCCGTCCTTCACTGGCCCAGGAAGGTCCTTGAACCCTGCCGTCAGCGTCTGCAACCCTGCGGTTGCTGCCTGCATGAACGGCACCAGCGCGTTGCCGAGCTCGTAGCCGAACTCGCTTGCGCTGTTCTTCAAAATCTGCAATGTGCCGCTGAATCCCTCGGACTTCTGAGCAGCCTCGCGTGCGGCGTCTCCTGCGTCGCCCCAGCTGTCGGAAACGCCGTTCCAGGCATCTCCAGACATGGTTAACGCATCGTTGAGCACATCTGTTGTCTGAGCCAATCCCTCAAGCGCCTGCTTCTGGCGAACGCCAGTGATTCCCAAGCCCTGCAAGGTAGCGTCAACGGAGCCGCCCTGCTCGTCGATGCTGTGAAGCCCCTCCACGAACGACTTCATCGCATCGGACGGCGTTTCGTTCCACGACTTGGCAAACTGCTCGGCGCTCATGCCTGCTACCTTGGCGAAGCCCTCCAGCTTGTCGCCGCCGCTTGCCACCGCGCCCTCGATGTCGGACATGGTGTTGCTGATCGCCGTGCCCGCCGCCTCGGAGTTCTGGCCAGTCGCCGCGATTGCGGTTGCCCATGCCAGAACCTGCGGCGTGGACATGCCTACGATTCCACCCAGTGAGCCGATTCGGCTGGTAACGTCCATGATCGCGGACTCCTGCGCTGGCATGTTGTTGCCCAGGCGCACCAGGGAGTCGCCGAACGCCTCATAGTTGTCGTTGAGGTCTGGCAGGATGTTGTTCAGCTGGCCCAAGTCCTCGGCGATCTCGTCGGCGTTCATATTGGTGGCGATGTCCAGGTTGGACACAACCGTGCCGAAGTCCTGAAGCTTGTCCACGGCGATGCCCAGCTGGCCGCCCATGGCCTCGATCTCCAGGATCGTGTCCGCCGAAACCGCGTGGGTGCGGCTGAACTCTAGTGCCGCCTCGCGCAGGTTGTCGAAGTCCTCTTCTGTGCCGTTGACCGTCTTCTTCATGTCGCGGAACGAGGAATCGATGCGGTCTGCCGCCTCAACCGACTTGTAGCCGAGAGCCATGAAGGCAGGGGAAACGGTGGCGTAGGCCGTCATGCCAATCGACTTCAGCGCAGAGTCCGAGGCTCCGCTCTTCGCCGTAAGCTCGGCCTGCTTCTGGGAAAGGCGCTGAACCTCGTTGGCCGCTGCGCGCGCCTGGTTGGCATACTCGCGCATCTCCTGCTGGCCGCGTGCGGTCGAGAGCGCCTTGCTCGCTGCCTGCTGCTTCTCTGTAAGGCTGTCAAGCCGCTGCTCAAGGGCTTTGACCTGCTCGGCCTGCTCCTTGTAGGCGGTGCTGCCCTTGCCAGCCTCGACCTCGAATGCCGCAGCTTCCTGTCGTGCGAGCTGCAACTTGCCGGAAACCTCGCCGATCTGTGTTGCGAGCGCCTGGTAGCGCCGTTCGGCCTTTTGGGTGTTCTCCACAAGCTGCTGCATCGAGTTCTCGGACTGCTCTATGCCAGACCTCTGGAGTTTGGCCATAGCCTGGTTGAGAGCTTCCTGCTTTAGCTTTGCGAGGTCTATGCGCTGTTGAAGCCCCTTGTAAGCTGCGGCGACTTCCTGAACGCTGCCGGGGTTAAGCTTCGCCGCCGATTCCAGCGTGCGGAACTCGCGGTTGACCGCCTCACCCTGCTCTGCAAGTCCCCTAAGCTCGTTCTTGAGTGCCTGGATCTCGGTGCGCTGCTTTGTCCACGCATCGGACTTCAGCTTCGTCTGCTGGGCGTTGAGGCTCCTGATCTCCGCCTCGACCGCCTTTATCTCCACTTGGAGGTCTTTGTACTGAAGCGCCTGCTTGTGAACCATCATCGAACCGAAGGCCTCGTTGTGGGCCTTCTTCAGCGCCTTCATCTTCGCGTACAGCTCGTCGTCGATAAGCCCAAGCTTTCGAAGCGAAGCGACCATCTCGTCAGGCTTTTTCTTGTCGAACGCTACCTTGTTCGCTTTCGCAACCTGTTGAAATGCCTGGTACAGCTCGGCAAGCTCGGAATCGATTCGTGCGTACTTCTGGCGAGCGTTCTCGGCTTCCAGGGCAAGGTTCTTCGACTGATTGGCAAGCTTCTCTACCTGTGTGCCCTTCAGGCTGTTCAGCGTCTTGCGCAGCGTTGCCAGCTTGGCGTTGGCTTGCTGCGACTCCTGCCTCAGCTCGGCCACCTTCATCGTGATCAGCTTTGCGCTGCTCGGGTCGAATTTAAGGCCCTTGTTTATCTTGCGAAGCTCGCTCTGGGTCTGGCGAATAGATGCGTTGGCGGACTTGAGGGCACGGGACAGACCCGTGGTGTCGCCGCCGATCTTGATAGTCAGGCCACGGTAGGATTCGCCCACTTATGCCCTCCTAACAGAAGACAGCCGCGATGTCGGCCTGAGTGGCCTCTCGCGGCTGGTTCGGGTTGTCTTGCTTGTTGGCGGACGCATACGCCTCTGCCATGAAAACGAGCCTGGAAAGGCTCATGGATTTGAGGTCTGCGGTGGAAAAGCCCATCCTCATTCCGAGCAGGTAGAGGGCGGCGTACGGGAACTCCACGCTCCCGCCGCCGCCATGGGTCTTTCGCCTTGCCGCAGGGCCCTTAACGAAAAAATTTGCGCACCGCCTCAGGCAAAAGCGCCTCGTTCAGCTCGCGCAGGTTCGTCTCGCCCACGCCCCTCAGCCATTCCCTGTAGCCGGGAAGGCTCGGGGTCGCGGTTCTGATCGCCGCCCACGCAACGCGCGTGATGGCGGTCCAGTTCGTCTGGGTGAAGTCGATGGTCACCGTGTTCTCGGAGCCGTCGGCTTCCTCACCCACGGGCACCTCGGCCTTGCCGAAGAAATCCTGGATGAGGTCGCGCCCGAACTCTTCCTCGTAGGTCACGAGTGTTTCGAAGCCAAGCTCTGCCTCGACCTCTTCCCCGCCGATGTCAATCTTCATCTGCTACCGCCTAAGCCGCGATTGCGGTGGGTGGCATGACCTTCTCGAAGAACTTTCCGTAGGCCGTTGCGGTATCGGTGTCCTTCGTGAGGTGACCCTTCACGAACGGGCGCTGCTCGGTTCCGTATGTGAACTCCTTGGCGATTGCAGTGAAGTCCAGCGTGAGGGTGTCGGGTTCCACGGTGTCGGACATGGTGTTCGCCTCGGTGGATGGGCGGGACAGTGTGACGTTGTAGAACACGAAACGCTGCGGCTTGACGTTGGAGGAAATCTCGAACAGCAGCGCAAACGGCTTGGCGATTGCGTCGGTAGGTTCGACGATCATTCCGTTCTTGTCCTTCTCGTAGCCAAGAAGGTCGATGAGCAGCTGGTCGTCGGCTGCCGCGATCTGGAGCTGACCCGTGTAGCCGCTGTTGGCGGATGTCACGTAGAACGGGCCGTTGTCGGCGTTGAAGGTGTTGGAGTCGCCCTCGGCGGTGGTGGTCATCTGCACTGCGCCCAGGATTCGCACGGGGGTTGCGTACTCGCCGCTCGTCTCGTCCAGTGTGGCGTAGTAGACGTTGGAAAGGCCGAATCGGACGACCTTGTTTGTGGTTTCAGCCATCATTTCTCCTAACTGCCCTTTTGGGCAAAAGAAAAGGAGCCTTGCGGCTCCTTAGATTTCCTTGAATGCGTATGTTGTGAGAAGGCAATTCTCGTCCTCTACCCAGGACTGCTCAACAATGGGAGGGGAAAACTCGCGCGCTATCGCTTCCTTAACCTTCCTGTGAAGCTCGAAGTCGAAAGACTTCTCGTACACCTCCACGATCCAGTTTGGCACCTCGTCCCACAGCTCGCCGTCTGCGCAGAAATCGGATGTGGTGTCGATGTAGTACACCGCCCACGGCAATGGAGGTGCGCTGCCCTTGGGGAAGCACATGTGGGCGCATTGCAGCCCGCACGACTTCATGCATGCAACAACTTTCGCTGGTTCCATGCTCACAGCGCATCACCTATCGCTTTCGATATAGATTCCTCGAGATCGCCGAACACTTCCTGTGCAACGGGATCGATGTGCGGTATCGCGGCAACGCGGCCGCCTCCGACCTTGGCGTGCCCTTTCTCAAGCAGGTGCGCAAGCCCAGGCATGTCCCTGTTGCCTATCTCGGCGAACACCGACTTGCTCTTGCCCTTCATGGTGTAAGACCAACCATTGGCGTACTTGCCTGTGAGCACGGGGGATTCCTTGCGGAGCTTGCTGCGCCCTTCCTGGGCGCACTTCTTGACAGGCTTCTCAAGCGCCTCTGCGCAGTCGTAGTCGATGTCGTCGAGGATCCCCGTCAGGGCCGCCTCGAAGCCGTCTGGGGAAACCGTGACGTTCCTACCGGTCATCGGAAAGCCTCTTCGAAAGCGTGAGCTTGGTCAACTCGCCCGATGCCGATGCGCCCTCCACGTCGAGCAGCTCGCCGTTGTACTCGCATAGCTGCTCGCCGTGGTATTCGCAGGTTCGCACCTGAAGCACTGCTGCAAGGCGCAAGCCCTGGGCACGTGCGGCGAGAGCCGCATCGGTGGAGGTTGAGAACGCGTTGGCGAACACCTGGCGCTCTTCCCTCACCTCTTTTGCCGCTCCCACCTCGTCTAACTCGACTCGGACGGTGACGAGCTTCGCGATGTCGTTGAACCTAGCCATCGGAATCGCCTGCGCAGACGTTCGCCTTGCTGTTCATGAGGTCTGTCACAGTCTGTCGGTACGCCCTGTCGAAGAAGGATGCATCGGAATTGTCGTAGCCGAAGTTGGCCTTGCAGTAACAGCACACGGCCTTCCTAACGAGGGGGTTGCCCTCATCTATGGCAAGCTCGCTGATTCCGACCCTCTTCAGGTCTTCCAAGGCTGAGTCGATGAGCATTTCGATCTCGACATCGTAAACGTCGGCGGATATTCGCAGCACCGTCTTGACTGTCGCCTTCAGCTCGTCGGCATCCATTGGCTATGCCGCTTCCGTCGGCTCTGCTCCCGCTTCCTCATGCTGCCCGTCGGCAAGCTCCACCAACGGGTTGCTGGGGTAGGCGTCGAGGATTTCCTTCATTCGCGTGGCGCTGCACTCGAACACCTCGCCAGCCTTGCGGTCGATGCCTTCCTTTATGTCGTGGAAGCTGCGGAGGCAGCGCAGCTTCTTCTTGGCTGCGGCCATTACGCAGCAGCTCCCTTCTTCACGAGGATGAAGCCGTATGGGTCGGCAACCTTGCCGTCGGCGTACATCAGGAGCTTGTTCTTGATGACGTTGTTGTCCTCGTCGCGCCACTTGGTGGCGGTGATCTGCATGTTGGAGTTCACCATGTAGTCGGACAGGCGGCCGAAGATCGCGATAACATCGCCTTCGGTTGCGGTGTCGAAGTCCTTGATGAGGTCTTCCTCAACGGTCTCGACCGACTTGCCCATGAAACGATAGGTTTCCTCGCCGTTGATGCCGTAGTTGGTGCGCGCCACGGGCTGCCCGTTCTTATCGACCATGCCATCGATGTGCATGTCGAACGTGGACTGGGCCATGATAAGCTCGCCGTTGCGGTACGCCTTCTTCATGGCAGCCTTCAGCTTATGCCATGCCTGCCAGCTGTCTACCTCGGCTGCGGAGAGGGTCACCGTCTTGGTGACGCGGGGATCCTTGGTGATGCCCAGGAACTTGCCGTTGCCGTCGCCTGCGATGATCGCGGCCTCCAGAGCCTTGACCATTGCCTCTGCCGCCAGCTTGGTGAACTCGTCCTCGAATGCGGACAGGGTTACCGTGGCAACGAGGAAGGTATGGGCAAGCTTCACCTCGAGGCCGTGGTACTTGAAGCTGATGCAATCGCCGGTTCCGAGCTTCTGGTCTTCGGAAGCACCCTCACCAACCCACTTTGCCTGAGGCTTGATGGTTGCTGTCGGGATGTCAACGCCACCCTTGAAGTTGGTCTTGGTTACCTTAGCCCAGATGTTGCCGTAGGAGTCCACCTCGCGGATGATTCGGTTCATGAGCGTGGTGGGGATAACGGTGCCTGCATCGGTGGTCTTGGTCGTGGCGGCTTCGCGGTACTCGATCGGCATCTCTACGCCACGGGTGATGTAATCCTTGAACGCCGTGCGGTACTCCTCGGTGTCGTACATGTCGGCGATGACTGCCGGATCAGCTGCGCCGGCTGCGGAGCGATCGATCAAAGCGCCCTGGCCGCCCTGCACAGCTGCCACCTTCTTGGAGCGGAGCTGAACCGCCACGTTGCGGCGCTCGATCTCGGCTTCCAGCAGGTCAACCTGCCCGCGAAGCTCCTCCATGGTGAAATTGGACTCGCCGTCGAGCTGCTCCAAGATGGCTGCGCGGCGGTTTTCGATGCCCTCTTCGTCGAGGGCGCGGTACTGGGATTCCTCCCAAAGCTCGAACATATGTGTTCCTTTCTGTCGTGCTTTCGCTTTCTATCTGGCGAGACGTAGCCGCAATGCCATCCGCTGCAACTCTTCGCCCTCATCGCACTGGCCGCACTCCGCTGCCTTCTCCGCCTCCATGACTCCCTGGAAGTAGGATCGTGCGCTGATCTCTGTGTCTTGGTTGGCGGGAATCGATACCGCCGAAACGTCGTATACCTTCGTGATCTTGTTGATGTAGCTGATCTTGTTGTCGCTGTCGTACTCCCAGCCGTCCCTATCGACCATGAAGCCCCAGCTCATGCGGTCTATCAGGCCGTTTTTGATTGCCTCGAAGAGGTTTCTGCCCTGCTCGGTGCCGCCGATGTCGGCACGAACCTTCAGGCCGTGCTCATCGCAGGAAAGCTCGAGCGTCCCGTTCTTCTGGCGCGCCATCACTATGCCTTGGTGGTCGAACTGGAAGATGACGTCGGACATGTCCGCTCCCGCAAGCGCGGTCGAGCGGATGCATTCCTTGATGTCTCCGTAGAAGTCGTACGGAACATCGAACGTGGTTGCGTAGCCTTCCACCACGTAGCCGTTGTCCAACGCCCTGAACTCAAGCAGGTCGATGGAACGGTACTCTCGGTTGTCGCGCCTAGGCATTGGCGTTCACTCCCTCGTCTGGTTCGTCTGGTTCTTTTGGTTCTGGGCCTGCTTGGGGCTTGGCGGTGGAATCGAGCTGCTTCAGCGTTTCGATCCCCACATACTCGCCTCGGATAACGCATGTGCCCTCTTCGTCGGGGCTTAGCTGGAGAATTTCCCTTGCCTGCTCGATGCTCATAACGCCACGATCGACCATGTTCGAGATGATGGTGTTCTTGTCGCTTGTGGTGGCGTACTGCAAGCGGTTGGAGCTGAACATCACTGAGTTGCCGTGCATCTGCTCCACCGGCGTGAAGAGCATGTTGGTAAGCGCCTCGCCAACGCGGATCGCGAAGGGCTCCACGCGCCCCTCGTAGTAGGCTGCCCACTGCTCTTCGTTGAAGCTGTTGGTGAGGATTTCCTTGTTGGTGCCGAAGTAGTAGAAGACGTTGGCCTCGATTCTGGCCATTTCCTTCTCGTCGATGGTGTAGCTTTGCGGCTCCACCTGCTTGACGTTCGTGAACGTGCCGTCGTAGATAAGAAGGCCGTTCTCGTTGTCCTCGCTGAAGTTGTCCTCAACGAAGCGTTTCCGCTTGGCCTTCAGGTCGTCTTCATGCACGCGCCCGCTCACAGCGCCGATGTAGCGTATCTGAGCCCCGTTCTTGATTGCGTTCCTCAGCGCCTTCTTCTGGGCGTGCATCAAGTCCATGGTGCTGTTGATGCAATGAGCCTCGGAGAAGTAATCGCTGCTGTACGGGTAACGCGCCAGCAGGCCGACGTACTTCAGCTCGATTGCCGCATCCTCGCCAGTTGCGAAGCTGAACCGAATCCACGGCTCGCCTGCGTACTCAAGGATCTCGGCGTACTCGCATTTCAACGGGAAAACGCCCGTGATTCGGCTCATGTCACTTGAGAACATGGGCACGATGTAGGCCATGCAGTCCACCTCGTGGATGGTCGCAAGCCTTGCCATGAAGGTGCTCCACGTCATCTGCGGGTTGGGACGGGTCCTCACCATCTTCAGCACGTGCGGCTTTGCGCTTCCCGTCGCCTCGGGCTTCAGCTTGGAGCATGCCATCGCGAATCGGTCTATCGCCGCACGCGTAAGCTCCTGCTCGTACACCGTTCCCGTGAACGGCGCGAAGTTCGGCGCCGACTCGGTGATCGTCTGGTAGTACCTTCCGTCTTGCTTAGCCTTCTTACCGGCGTTGCTGCCGAACAGCTTGCTCAAAAGGCCCATAAGCCTCCTAGATCATCTGCATGTACTCGTCGTAGAAGTTGTAGAGGGTCACGTAGGCGTCGAGCTCGGCCATGAACGGGTCGATGCGGTGCCTTGGGTCGCCTTTTGACTTCTCGGGCTGTATGTTGTCGTTGACGTCCACGCGAACTGCGACGTTCATGCGCGCCCACTCGTTCACGGGGTTGTGGTTGTCGATTATTCGGTTGGTGCCGTAGTCAACTTTCAGCTGCTTCATCGGCTGGGACAGGGTCTTGGGGCCCTGCCTTACCTCGACGCATCTCTCCTTGCCAACGAAAAGCTCGTACTCGTGCTTGGTGGGCACATCGATGTGCCATGGGTCGTAGCCGATGGCGTACACGTATATCCCGTACTCGCGCTCCACTTCCTCAAGCCACTCGGTGAGGCAGCGCTTGTCAACCTTGTTGCCTGGAACCGTCCTCATCAGTCCGCGCTTGATCCACATCTGGTATGGAACACCGTCCCTCTCCTTGCGCGAGCCGCTTTCCATGTCCTTGAGGATCACGTCCTCTGGTATCCAATGCATGGAAAGCTCGTATATATGGTCGTCGCCAGGACGCATCATCATGATCTGGGCGCTGGTGAGGTCGATGGAGTCTGCGGCGTCGAAGCCCACGATTCCGTAGCGGAAGCCCATGGCTTTCATGTCCACAGTCTCGGCATTGGTGGCCTCCTGGAAGTTCAGCCAAGCGGCCGCGCTGTTCTCTGGGACGTTGAAGTCCTTGGTGAGAAGCGTGGGAAGGTAGGTCGGGTCCTGCTTGGCCTTGTTGACGCCGTTTCGCAGGAACTCGCGCTTCTTAACGGTGCCAAGTCCTGGGTTCGGCTTCACCCAGTTTGCCTCGTCCGTCCACTCGTTGCGGTCGTCAAGCTCGTAAACCAGGGCAAGGAACCTATCGTCCTTGATGCTGCCATCAAGCCATCCCTCGGCATACTCGTACTGCGCGTCGAAGATTCCGTTGCGCACGAAGCCGTTGGTGGTGATGGTCAGGAGCAGCGGCTGGTCGCGTGCCGACATGCCCTGCTTCACGAGGTCGTACAGGTCGCGGTCTTTCATGGCCGCCAGCTCGTCGATAACGCCGCAGTGAACGTCCAGGCCGTCCATGGTGCCCGTGTTGGCTGCAAGCGCCTTGATCGTCCCCATGGTGAGGTTGCAGTACAGGTCCTTGTCGCGCTTGGTGACCTTCTTCGCCAGCTTCGACGACATGCGCACCATCTTGTGCGCCGCGTTGAAGCCCAAGCTGGCCTGCTCCTGAGAGTTCGCCACGTTGTAGACCTGCGGGCTGCCCTCGCCGTCGGCAACCAGCATGTAAAGCTCGATTGCGGAAGACAGCGATGTCTTACCGTTCTTGCGCCCTACGATGATCAGGACTTCCTGGTAACGGCGGAAGCCGTCCTCTCCAACGAAGCCGAATATCGCCTGAACCCATGCCTTCTCGTAAAGTTCCAGCTTGAACGGGGCACCTAGCTTGCCCGACGGTATGCAGCAGTAATTCTCGATGAAGTACACGGCCCTGTCGGCCTTGTCCTTGTCGAAATGCCACTTGCCTGGGTTCGCAATGTCGTTCAGGAGCCTTTGGCACACCTTCTTGACCTTGTTGCAGGCGCGTATCCTGCCGTTGACTATGTACGTGCAGTACTTCTCGAGGTCAGAGGAATAGCGGGACATCAGCCGTTCTTGAGGAAGGCATCGAAGTCGTCTTCAGGTGGTGTCTCGCCCTCGGACATGAACTTGATGATCTTGGGGAGCATGGCGTTCTTCTCGTTGATGAAGCCGTGCATGGTCGTCACGTCGGGGTTCTTCACCTTGTTGCCGTTTACGGCGACGATTGTGGTTCCGTCGCGAAGCACGCGCTCCTGAACCTCGTCGAGCTGCACGCAAACACGGCAGTAGTCATGAACGGTGTCCTCAACAAGCGGTTTCCTGATTCCCTGTAGGTTCTCCAGAAACGGCTTGTACACCTCCATGCGCTCCTGCACCTTTGATTCGAAGTCATCGTCCTTCTTCGCCACCCCAAAGCTCCTTCCCCTCTATTTCGACCAGGTTCCCGAACTCGTCGAACGCATAGCGCGGCGGCTCGTCAGAATCTGGCCTCCCGTAAATCTCGGGATGCTCTTCCGCATGGCATTTTCGGCACACAAGCTCAAGGTTCGACTCGTGAAGCGAAATCTCGGGGTTGCCGATGTTCTCGGGAGTCAAATGCTCGATATGGTGAACGATCTCGCCCTTGGATATGGTTCCGTTGCGCGCGCAACGCTCGCAAAGCCCGTGCTGGGTGCGAACGTAGGCATCGCGTGCCTGCTTCCATGCCTTCGAGTGGTAGAAAGCACGCGCGAATTCCCTTGCCATGGGCGAAACACCGCCTTTTTGTCCGTTTTCTACCGTCCGAAAAGCGGTTTTTCTAGGTTATCCACATGTTATCAACATGTTTTTCACAGCCCGAAATCGGCGATTTTGAAATTTGAAATTTCGCCGCTCGCCAAATGGAGACTTCCCCGCGCCGGTCCCCTATTAGGTGTCCAATCATTTGGACATGGGGGGGTACCGGCACCGGTGCAGAGCATAAAAAAAGCACCGTTTCCGGTGCTTTCATCTCTGCATTGATTACAGCCTATATATAAGCGCATATAGGCGTATTGTGTCGTCTTATCTTTTCTTTTGCCGCGCGGCGGCGGCGCGTGCTTGGTTTGCTCTAGCGCCGCGCCAATGCTCGATTTATGCGCTTGGCTTCGTGTCGGCTGGATCGATCACCAGCGCGGACGGCGGCACCTGATCGGCTGGCAGTGCAGCCAGGACATAGCAACACGGCTTGAGCATTGCCGCTAGCGTGTCGGCTTGCGGTGAGCGCCCACGGGCCATAGCAACATTAATATAGTTTGGGCGCTTCCCCATCGCTGGGCCTATATGCGTGACGGGCACGCCAGACGAGGCTGCGGCCTCTCTTACTGCGTTCATAGCATCCATCTAACAACCTCCCTTCTTGTCTATATATATCCTATCAGCTATTAGCCTATTAGATATGTAGGAAATGTGAAGATGGATACTATTATCCTATTAGCTATTGTGTTTAGTATCCGATTAGCTAATATAAGAGTTGCCCGAAGGGAAAAGGAATTCCCCGAAGGGCAGACCAGCCCGCCCAAGTCGCGCAGGTCGATAGCTTTCTGATCATTGGAGTTTCGCCAGATCAGAAGGGCACAAGATGGGTGATTATGTTCTGCTTGTCTTAAACGTGCTGCTGAAGCTCTTTGAACTTTTTGAGCGTCTGACCGACGCAAGAGAAAAGAAAAAGGCGCTAAACGGCAAACACGCGAGAAAGCCAAGATAACGCCTAAAACGTCGGGGTTGTTACCAGCAGCCCCGGCGCGGTGCCCCGCTTATGTAACCAGTCCCTTAAAGCCAAAAAAGGGAAGAGCAAGGCAAGGAGATTTTACCATGAAAACGTTAGACATCGCAAAGGAATTGCAGGAGCGCAAGGACCGCAGCGCATGGGATAAGGGCGTAACCGTGTACGCGCTTGAGATGATCGAGGAAGCGCAGGCGGCAGGCTATGAGGAGCTCACGCCCGAGGACTGCAAGAGCGTACTACTGAACGGCGCCAGCAGCTGGGACGCATATAGCTATGGCGGTTGCTCCCTTATCTATGATCCCGACATCGCGGAACGCCTTTGCACCCCGTCGGAGCTCAAGCGCACGAGGCACGGCGAGCGTCGCCCAAACAGCCGGGAAGAGTGGCTGGACACTCAGGCGCGCGCCCTCTTCCAGGCCTATAAGCGAATAGCAACTATTATCCGCTACGAAAACCGCTAGGAGGCCGCAATGTACACCGTCACCAACTGCCACGGCCTGCCTATGTGCGGCTATGAAACACTCGCATTCGACGAATGGGAAGAGCTCGAGGCATACGCCGAAGAGCACGCCGACGATTTCGACAACGGGTATGCAACCGTCATTGAAACCTACTAAACATATCACCGCCCGCCTTGCGCGGGCGGCCTGCTATAAGGAGCGTCAACTATGCAATACCGAAGCGAGCAAATAGCGATAAGCGGGGACAGCAAGGCGGAACGGTTTTACTTCCGCGCTACCATGTTCGCACGATTGATGCTGGACATGGGCGGGAAACCGTGTTTCAACGACGCGGAGCCGCCAGCCGATGCAAGCCGCAGCGAGCTTATAAAGTGGGTCGGCTGTCACGGCGAATTGCTGGCCTATGCAGCATGCGCCGCCGAATTGGTGGGCATAAGCCCGTACACGGTCGCAAACATGGCGATTCAGGAAGCTGAATACTACAAAGCGTTGAACACGTGCGAGAAAGTTCTATGAGCTTCGCTAGCAAGGAAGTTCGAAACATCACCGAATAGCGAAACACACCACCACCAAAACGAATCGGCCGCCGATATGACGCGCGGCGGCCGCAAACTCAAGGAGGTAAGCGAAAATGCAAGCAGATATGAATATCGCAATGGGAAATGCAACAGGCCGATACGGCGAACGGAAGTATTGCGCATACTATAAAAACGAGTACGGCAAAGTGGGCGCGTACTATTGCGAGGCCACCACGCTTGAGCATGCTATATTGGAGGCGCAAAACGTCGCGACCGAGTACCCGGAAACCGTGCTAGGAGCGGGCGAACGTATAACGCTGTCGTTCGTCGACGAATTGCACGCGAGCGGAAACCGAACGGTTGCATACGAGGCATAAAGCTAGCGAGGCCCCGACGTTTCCCGGGGCCGCTTAAGACACTATGAACGTCGGGGCCTGACCTGGTTCGGGTCCCGACTTTAGGGGAAGCATTGGGCGGCATGAGCTGCCGCTATGATCGATAAGACTAACCGGCAAACGCAAGAAAAAAGCCAAGTTTATGCAATGATCGATAGGAGGTTCCCATGTTAGCGGTTCTGTTCATCGGGATAGCGGGCGGCCTGGCGCTTGCCCTTATCGCCGAAATCGTCAAGGCTGCGAAGGATGCGCGGCGCATCAACAAGCTCGTTAAGCAGCTGCCCGCCGTATATGAGCGGTACATAGACGCCGAACGACGCGTAAGGAACCGCAGGATGAAGGGCAAGGACGCCACAGAGGCGGAAGACGAGCGGCGCAAGGCGTTGAGCGAGTACAGCGACATAGTGACGGACCATGGCATAACGTACGAGACTCGCAGGAAGCTGGTAGAGCAATACCCGATAAACGGTTTCATCCTATGGTCGTAGCGCATACAATCGGAAACAGGCAAAGGGCCTTGCAGGAGCGAATCCAGCAAGGCCCTTTTCACGCCCTCTTGATATGTTTTCGCCATGACCCCTGATTCCGCCGATTCCGCGATATGACACGCGACACGCGAAACCCCAGAGGCTTACGGCACCATGGTTTCATTGTCTAGCTCGACCATCGAAACGCCGTCGTCCCTACGGTCGCCGAGCATCATCTTCACAGCGTTCCCGCTCGCGACGTAGACCGCCTTCGACGCGTTCTGAAGCTCAAGGCAGTTCAAGCCCAGCGCCTTGGCCGTGCTGACCATCGCCTTGATCCCGGCGTTCACCTTGTCCTGGCTGTAAACGTTGTCGATTTCCATTTAAAGCTCCTATAACGGCGAGGGGCGGGAGTCGAACCCGCCTGCTTCTCGGTCGGAAGGAGGTAACCGCCGCAGTGCCGACACCCCCGCCGCCTCATACGCTAACCCCTCTCGGGGTATCCAAAAGTCTTGACCTCCGCGTTCGGGAGGTTCGCCTTCCATTCCTCCGGCATGTGCGGGTACAGCGCGATGAGCGCGTGCCTGCGCATCGCCTTCGAGTGCTGGACCGAGTAGCCGATGCACTCGGCCGTCTTCTGCCAGCTCAGGCGGTGAACATAGCGGCACTTCAGCAGGCAGCGGTAGGTGTCGTCCTCCACAGCCGCCAGCGCCTTTCTGCACCGCACCATCTCGTCCTCGTACGCGTCCAGCTCAGCCTTCGCAGCATCAAGCGCAGCCTGTAGCGCCGCAAGCGAGCTGGGGATGCGGTCATCGGAAGCGGTGCCGCCGCCTGATGCCTCGTAGCTCACGCCGGCGATTCCGAGCCTGGACCTCGCCTCGGCAACCCCGCAGAGGGCGGTTGCCACCAGCTGGTCGTGGTGCGATATGTGCTCCATGTAGCGCCGTGCGGCGTACTCCATGAACTCGAGGGTCTTTCCCATGTCAGCCCCTTCCCATGCTGCTCATCGTCATCATCATTCCGAAGCCTCCTATAACCTCGTAGCGGACCTCGTTCATGGCGAATCCTCCGAGGCATACCGCGAAGTTGACCGTGAACAGCACGGCAAGGAACACGAGGCTGGCCTTAGCGCCCATTTGCGCGCTCCCCGAAGTCGATGGTTGCGTACATCTCGTCGCGCACCCTGCTCAGCTCCTTGTCCACTATTCCCTTCAAGCGCTCTGCGCGGCTCTGGCCGAACCACTTCTCCTTAAACTTGGCGACCTCATCGCGGTACGTGTCCTCTCCGTAGTCGCCTGCCAGGTAGTAATCAAGCGTGCCCGCCAGCCCGCCGTCCTCCCTGCCTGAGCCGACGCTCCTCACGAACAGGTCGTCGAAAAGCTCGTTAAGCTCGGCATCGCGCCACTCGCCGCCCATGAACTCGCCGATGCCGTAATTCTTCCAGTCGAAGTGCCCGCCGCTCATTTCTTGCGCTCCTTCCTCCACCACGCGAGCGCGATGTTTGCGATTGCCAGAAGCGACTGCGCCATGGATGCCTCAATCAATGCACGCTGTACCTGAATCGGCTTGCCGTTCACATTGTTCAGGTTGTCGAGCGAATCGTTGAGCATGACCTCTATGTTTTCAACTTCCATCATCAGATAACCCCTTTGCTATGCAGGATTCCCGCAAGAACCCCGACTGAGAAAATCAGAATAAACGTTGCAAAGGAGACTGTGCACACCATAACCATTACCTTCTCGAACGTGTTCATGTCGTCGCCGAAGTGGTGCGCACGCCTCTTGGCGTTATCGAGCTGCTCTTCCCTCCATCGGCGGTACTCAAGCAACTCGCTCATCGTCGGCTTTTCATCCATCCGAAACCACCTTCCTCCCGCACTCGGGGCAGTACCTGAACCACCCGCCGAACTTCTCGTCGCACCCGCACTCGCTACACCTGAAACGCTGAAGGTCGCGCGATGTATGCAAGTTTCTGCACGTCTCGCCCGGGCTTTTCTCGAGCTTCCTGATGGCCATCAGGATGTAGCCCTTTCTAAGCTCGTACAGCTCGTCCTCGTTCTTGCGCAACTTCCAGTTAGACCAGAAGGCGAAGCCGAAGAACGCCGCTACAAGGACTATGAAGACGGCCCAGTAGACAACCGAGCTGATTTCGTTAGGCTCCATGCTCGAACTCCTTCCCTACGATGTACATATGAACCAGCAGGCGGCACTTTGCGCACAACGGGAAGAACGTGTCCTTCGCCTCTGCAACTCCGCCCGGTTTGACAAGTTGCTCGGACCTAGGGTCGTATCCGACGATGGCGACTCCCTTGAAGCCAGGTTTCTCGATAACCTCGCCGAAGGCAGTGAATTCAAAGTCGCCATACTTGTATTTGTTTGTGCGCCCAACAGAAGAGGAGGCATTAAGCTCCCTTCCGCACCGCGAGCATTTGGTGTACGTCTCGATCACTCCCCAACCGCCTTCCTGATCCGCTTCGCCCAGTCGGTCACGCCGTCGACTTCGGCACGCTCGCACTCGTCTGCGACCTTCAGGAGGTCTTCTCGGTCGATTGCGCGCGCGTTCCAGCCTTCTATTGCATCTTCCGCCCCGTTGTATGACTCGATCTTGGCGCCGCAATCCCAGCACTCAACGTAATACACGTCTTCGAGCCTGTCGCAGGTTACGTCGTCGCTCCCGCAGAACGGGCATGGCTTCAACTCGATCTTGCTCATTCTCTCTGCTCCTTCTCGCACTCGCTGAACCATTCGCGGAAGCTCTTCGCGCAGTCGTTGCAGAGGTGTATCTTCTTGCTCAGCTTGTAAATCCCCCTCGTCGGATTGCGCACGAAGAAATCCCTAGCCATTCGCGAGACGTACTTCCCGCATCGGTCGCACTTGTAGACTCTCATTCGACCACCTTCGCTCCGCAGTTATGGCAGTAGTTCGGTACTCCGTACTCGCCGATTTCCGCTCCGCAGTTGGAGCAAAACACGCAGCCTTCCATTTCGTTCGGTATTACTGGCTTGCAGGTCGGGCGGTCGGTTTTACAATCTACCAGCTTTCCTATTCGCTCAATGGCTTGGTCTGGCGTGTGCCCGTCCCACTCTGGAGCACGGTCTACCTCCTTGCATCGGAACATATCCCAGTAAGGCTCTACGTCGTAGTGGTACGTCGCTTGCCCGTCTGGAGTCTCGATACCGACGATGAACATTCCCTCGTACATGGTGCCATCTGCATGCAGCTTGGATTTCCACGCTCGGGTTGCGAAATTCTTTACAATGACAGAAAACAACACGGCTCGATGGTGGTAAAGCTCGTTGAACGTATGGTATCCGTCTGAAGTGTTGCCGTCGATAGGTTGAGGATCGATGAGGGCGGCAACGGTCTCTCCGATTGTCATGCCCTCCCCCATCACGTCGAGGACTGACCGCACTACCACGTTTTCAAGGAAGCAGTTCGGGCTCCGGCGCATAATCTCACGCATCTGCGCTGCTACCTCGCGGCGCTCTTCGTTGCTAACCACGTGCAGCCACCGCCTCAATGCGGCGCAGGATGTCGGCCTGCATAGCGTGCTCCTCTGTCTCGATGTCGTCGTTTACGTCCAGGCGGTGATTCTCGCAGTAATCTTCCCAGCTCATAACGGCATCTGCCGCTATCTTCTCGAAGCTGTCTGGCTCGCGGTGCGTGAGTTTCGACGGAAAGAGGAAGTCCGACCAACCGTTCTCTGGTTTCTCTCGAACTCGAACCAGCCCGTTTGCTCCGTCCGTGTTTACAACGACAACCGAGCAGTCGTAGACAGAAGAGCCGTCTTCAGATACAACCCATATCGTGTCCCCGACCTCGATAGGCACCCCATCGCAGTCGCGCGGGCGCTCGTCCAGCTCGACTTCTACGCAACGCTTGCGCATTTCACCATAGCCAGTGAAATCGGCCAAGACGATAGGCCCTCTTTCCTTGTTCTCGTAAAGCTTCTTAACGATTCCGATGGAGTCCGTTCCGTTGATGCGGCAGTAGCAGCCAACGGTCAACTTCCTTCCTCTCCTGTCGTAGAAGCTAGGCTCCCCACCGTTGCTCCTCTCGCCCGTGCTGCCGTATCCGCCACGGTCGGTGCAGGGCATGGATTCCACCACGTCGAAGTCCAGGTCGCCGAACATCGGAACCGGCATGAACTGCGCGATCCTCGTTCCCTTGGCGATCGCGGTGTCCCTGACGGCGTACGCCACGAAACCCCACACGTCGGAATCGCCACAGTAGTCGGGCTCGATGATGCCTACCGAGTTGGCCATCATGATCCCGTACTTCAGGCACGTGCTGGATCGCGGAACCACAAGCCCGAAATAGCCATCGGGCAGCTTCATTCGGATACCCAGTGGGATGACCTTGACCTCGCCCTCCCGAAGCTTCACGTCCTCCGATGCAGCCAAATCGAACATCGCGCCGTGGCGCTCGGGGTGGTTCCACCAGCTGTCCAGCTTGATCGTGGCGGTGGGCGCCGGGCTCATCTCCATTGCCTCTTCCTTCATTTCCATTCCTTCCTTCCGTTCTTCGAGTACAGCACCTCCGTGTCCAGCGGGATTACCTTGCCCCCCCCGCATCCTTGGGCGGCTCGATGCCCCACGCGCTATCGCTGCTCATCGTTGATCCCCTCTCGCATCTTCTTGAGCTTCATCGCCGTATCGTAGAAGCGGGATGAGGCGTCTATTCCCATGCTCGACACAGCGATTGCCCTATTGCGTGCGTCGTCAGATCGGGCAAGCATCGCATCGTTCAGCGAATTGATGGACGACAGCATCGAGTGCATCGCGCAGAGCATCGCTGATGCCTCCTCCATGAACATCTGCAAGCCTTTCTTCTCTTCCATGATCTCTTCCTCCATATCAATCACCGTCCCATACGCCGTCGGGGCGCATCCTCGCCATCGCCGCGAGCTGCAGGAGCGGGCGCTTCGCGTTGCCCTCGGTCGCCTCCCAGTAGTCGTCTGACACGTCGTCGCCAAGCTTCGCTGCCGCCGCCTCCAGGATCGGAATCGACTCCGCCCCCGTCATGCCGTAGATGGCGCGTATGCCCTCCTCGCCCATGACGCGGCGGTAATGCCCGCCGTAGTTGTAGGTCACGTTCAGCCAGAGTTCCGTCGTGCCTCCCAGGGCGTACGTCCCGCCCTGCATGAGGTGCGGTACCTCGACCTCCACCGTCTCGCGCGTCACCGGATCCAGTAGCCTGATGTCGTAGCTCATCGGCGTAGCACCGACTTGATCGTCCGAGCCGCCTCCACCATGCCGCTGGGGTTGTAGCTGAACCCGCCTTTGCCAAGCGTCTCCATCTGGTCGGCAAGCTCCATCAGCGGAGCCGTCATCTGCTCCATCGCCGTGCGCTCCTTCTCGATGTCGGCCTTGTCCTTCGCCCTCGATGCCATGCCGCTCTCGATCAGCGAGATCAGAGTGCTGTAGCTGTCCATGGTCGGGCTGTCGCTGCGATCGCTCCATGCGAACCGCTCCTGCGCGGCGTCGTACTTCGCCTGTGCCCACTCCAGCCAGTCCTCCGCGTCCTTGCGCTTAGCCATTGGATCCTCCTCTCGCTTCCTCTCGTGCCCCTCTGGGGCCGTTTCCTCCCGATTCCGCTACGCTTGCCCATGTCGCGGCTTTGCGCGTCCCAGATCGGCTCGCAATCGCGCTACTCATCGATCAGCTCGTCCCCGCACATGTCCCACTGGCTCGTGCGCAGGTCCTGCGCCGTCAGCGGGGACTCGTTGCGCATGCAGAAGCCGACCGGCACGGTGCCGCCGTTCGACTTCGCCGTCCATGCGCGGCAGTGGTCGCCCTCCTTGCACGTGAGGGACTTCAGCACCTTGATGCGGAGCTGTTGCAAGTCCGACCAGTAGGATTCCGCCTGGACGTGCGGCGGTGTCTCTTCGATGTGCTCCATTCGGCGGCTCCCTGCCTGATGCGGAGAAGGAAGGTTATCCACAAAGTTATCCACAATGCCGATGCGCTTTCTCTTCTCTTCTCTTCTCTTCTCTTCTAATTGTTTTTAAGCAAAACGGCTTTTGCTGGTTTGATGGCTTATAAGCAAAAATCGATTTGCTTATAAGCAACCTTGCAAGCAAAATCATTGGCTGTTCTCTTCGCGTGCCTTGCGTCCCTTCTTGCCCGCCGCTGACCTCTTCTTCGAAAGGTCGATGTTGGGGCGGATGCCCTCGAACACCATGTCCAGCGGGTAGTCGAAGAGCGGCTCAGTTCCGAAGCTGCCGTAGGCTATGACGCCGAAGACGAACTCCTCCTGAAGTTCCCTCGTGGGCAGCTTTAGCATCGCCTTGGTATAGCTCTCGAACCATGTGAAGTTGCACGGCTCGCTTCCGCCCGCAGCCTTGAAACGCTCATCGCTTCCCACTGTTCCTCGCCTCCATCGCGTCCCGAGCCTTCCAGTCCGAGCACTTGCGGCAGCGGCACCCGTACACGCTGTATGCGATCTCGGTTCCGTGTCGGCAGCTCGCTGGGAGCCTGGCTGGCTCGCACTGCTCCACGCGCCTTATCGAGCGCCCGCAGGATGTGCCGCCGTTCCCGTAGCATATGGGCATTACTCGCCCTCCTTGTCAGCCATGGCGATTCGCTCGCCGATCCATCTCACAACCGGCACGGCGAAGCTGTTGCCTATCGCCTTGTAACGGGGACCGTCTGGGCATTCCTCGGCGGGCCTGCCGCGGTACGGAACCTTCGTCCAGTCGTCTTGAAACCCTTGCAGGCGCTCGCACTCCATCGGCGTGAGCCGTCGCACCACCATTCTTCCTTGCGCTATCCAAGGCGCGCTGCCTCCAACTTTCAGAGAGCCGCACATGCCCTCGTCGATTGCCGCTTTGGCATTGTCGTCGGCCATGCAGATTACGGGGTCAACCGCAACAGCCGCGCTGTTGTTCGTGTCGAGGGTCTTCATAAGGTCTGACTCGCATGCTCCGAGCCCGTTGCTGTTGGTGTTGGCGGTCTCGCAGACGTAGGTGGTCTGCTTCATGCCGGGATTCGCAGCGAGCGCACCGCTCAGTGTTCCGTCTCCTACGACCCTGACCTCGTCGCGGGTGTTCTGCGCGAAAGCGAGTACCCCATGGCGGTCGGTGCAGTTTAGCGTGAAGCTGGCTCCATCCTGCTCGATTCCGCTTCCTTGAGGTCCGTTCGCGTCCGACCTCCCGATCATCGACCCCTGGATGCAGACGGCTGGGTTGTACCAGTCCGCCGTGCAGGTAGGCGACTGCTCGCTCTCCCAGCCTATGCTCCCGGCTCCTGCCCCTTGGTGGAACTTGAAGCCTGCGCTCGAAGCGCCTCGTTCAGCCGCGGCGGCAAGCTCTTGCCTCTTTTCTCGGCTCGACGGATGATCCCCTCGCATGCCTTCGGGCTCAAACAGAACCTCGACGGGGGGGCAGGCTCCAAGGCGTCCGACAAGAAAGACACGGCGGCGTCGCTGGGCCACTCCGAAGAACTGCGCATCGAGTATCCGCCACGCCAGACCGTACCCGAGCTTGTCCATCTCGGACAGGAGCTGTCTGAAAGCCTCCCCACCCTCGCTCGAGAGCGCTCCTGGGACGTTCTCCCATAGAAACCATCGAGGACGAACCTCACGTACCGCTCGAATGTACTCGAACATGAGACCTGACTCACCGCTTAGACCCTCTCTCTTCCCTGCGACGCTGAACGACTGGCATGGGCTGCCGCCCACGACGACGTCGCACTTGCCCTTGAACTTCTTCCAGTTGACCTTGGTGACGTCCCCCACGTTAGGCACGTCGGGGTACCTGTGCTCGAGCACGGCACACGGGAACGGGTCCAGCTCGGCGAAGCACAAAGGCTCCCACTCGAGCGACTCCCACGCGACCGTGGCGGCTTCTATCCCGCTGAAGAGTGATATGTACCTCATGTCGCCCATGCCTTAAAAGGGAATATCGTCGTCATAGATGGTTCCGGTCACGGGACCGACCGCCTGCGGCATGCCGCCCATTTGCGGCTGGTACGGCTGCTGTGCCGGAGCTGGTGCCGCTGCGGGCACTCCGTGCACAGGCTTGCTGCCGAGCTGCCCCTGCTGGCGCTGGCTCATGAACTCGATCTCGTCGACGATGACCTCAACCTTGCTGCGCATCTGGCCGTCGCGTTCCCACTGGCTCCAACGGAGCTTGCCCGCGATCGCAACCTTCGTGCCCTTGCTCAGGTACTGCGCGATCTTCTCCGCGCGTGTGCCGAACATCGAGCAGTCGATGAAGTTGGGGTAATCCTCCCATTGCTCGGTCTGCGCGCTCTTGCGTCGATCGTTGACCGCCACGCTGAAGCCAAGCACCGCCATTCCGCTCGCCGTCTGGCGAAGCTCCGCGTCGCGGGTGAGGTTTCCGCTGATCGCCACTCGGTTAATGCTCATTCCCCCGCCTTTCCCAGGTAGAGCCTGCGCCTACCCGAATCCTCGTCCCATCGGACGAACGTTTTTATCTCAATGCCGTTGCGGCCAGCCACCTTGTACATGTGGGTACGGAGCGGGTCGATGCGCCTTTGGCTCAACGGCTCGCCGTCAACGTCCCTGGTAACCTCAACCATGGCAACGCCGCTGTCCAGGAATTCGGACAGCATCCGCATGATCTCCTCGCCGCTGCCCGTGCCGTTCCTGCTGCGCGGCGGAAGCTTGCTCACGGGCTTCAGCCCATCCATCCGCTAGACCTCCTTCCACTGGTAGCTCGGCATCTCGCAGCACGCAGGGCGCGTGCCCTCGAGCGCCTTCAAGTCATCGTTAACGCCCGTCTCGAACTCGGTGCCACAGCTTGTGCATACCGCCGTGCGAAGCCCCTTAGGCTCTGTGTCGCGGGCTTCCATCGCAGGCTCCAGGGGCTGCGATGTCAGCTGCGCTGGCCTCGGGGAAAGCTGCTCCATGAAGCCGCCGCTCGTCTCGTCCGATGCCGCCGCGCTCTGTGCCTGGATGCTCACCGGAAGGTACGGGAACGATCGCCTGATCACGGTCTTCTTCGCCATCGCCTCGTAATCGGTTACCCATGGGCCGTTGCTCCCAGCCTTGCTTCGGGCGCGGACGGCCTCAACCTCGGCAAGGCTCATCACGTCGATGTAGTGCCCGCCGTCCATGAAGTGGCACACCATGTAAACGTGGGTTGGCTTCTCGCCCTTGTCGCGCGGCTTGCCACTGGGAACGTGGCGCAGGGTTTCCTCAAGCCCGAAGCCGTACTGGAACTCATCTCCCTCGTACACGGCGCGTGCGCTGATGTCCTTGACCTGGCCGCTTCGGCGCGCTAGGTCGATCATGCCCTTGTAGCCCAAGATCATCTGGGCGTGCTTGCCCGTCTTGGAGTTGTACGGCAGGATGTACGCGCGACCAAGACCGTCCACTGCGCTCGGCTCAAGCCCCAGGGCGCTGCACTTCATCACGCAGCTCATGAGGGACGCTGCATCGCACTGCGCAAGCCCCGGCGTGGTGTTGATCGCGGAAAGAGCGAGCTGGTAAAGGCGCTCGCTGCTCATGTGCTTCGGCATCACCGACTGGATGCGCTCCCAGTTGGCCGTGAGCATGGCCCTTATGCCGTCCTGCTGCTGTTGCGGCTTTCCTGCCGCCGCCTTGGCGATCTGCCCCATTACCGTTCCTTCCTCTTGATTCGGATTCCGCCGTCAACGACCTTCGATGCCATGAAACGTTCAGCAACCTCTGGGCATTCCTCTCGGAAGGCCTTCGAGTCGAATGTTGTTCTGGTGCTGCGAACCCATGTGATCTTCTTGGTGGGCGTTTCAACGCCCTTGCTCTTGCCTATCGCAAGCCGCAGCTGGTTCTCTATGAGCTTCTTGCGCTCGGTGAGCTGCTTTATCTGCTGCTTGATTCCCTCAAGCTCATCGGTGTTCGGCAAGTCGCCGTCAAACGCGTAGGCGAACTCACCGTCGTCGTTGCTGTTACCCGCAAACAAGGCCTCCGCTTCGCCGCTGCTCCCGATGAGCGCGGGCGGGACGTTGCCCTCGACGTTGGTGTGCCAAAACTCGTCTACGTACTCGTTTACTGCCTTGATGTCCTCGTCGTCGCGTTCCACGTAGTACTCGCGGTACTCCTGTCCGCCGATGAGGACTGCAAAGTATGCCCAGTCGAAGCCCGTCACGCTCATATAGTGGGCGACCTGCGTGAGGTAATAGGTAGGAACGCCGTCGTCCCAGTCGGACGCGCGGAATGCACCAACCGTCTTCACCTCGAGAATCCCGTGTTCGCCATCTGCGTCGGTGAGCAGGCGGTCGAGGTTCGCGAACGCCCACGGGCGCTCCTTGGAAACCAAGGTGGCCTCCTTGAGCTCGACCTTCAGCTCGGGATGCGCCTCGGCAAACTTCTGCGCTACAACGTCCTCCAAGCGGTTGCCCCACTCAACGGCCTGCTTGCCGCTGAGGTCCGGAGTCTCCATCTGCCCCGTCTTCACAAGCCACACCTCATACGGGCTGGTGTAGTTGTTCAGCCCCATGATGGCCGCCACGTCCGAGCCGCCGATGCCATGTTTTCGGGACTCGACCCACTGCGCATTGACCTCTTCTGGGGTGCCGTCGAAATGACGCTCAGTGTAAGGCACATGCATTGCTAATCTCCTTCTGCCTCGCCTGTCACGCACACGACCGTGCGTGGGTTCTTCCTGTTCACCATGAAGCCAACGTCGTATGGCGTGCACAGCTTCCATGAGTCCTTGCGGATAACGCCCTCCTCCTGGAGCGCGTCCAAGACGAATTTCTTCGCGAATGCCACGTTGTCCTTGTCGCTTCGCATATCGGGTCTGTACCAGCTGAACTCGACCTCAACATAGCCCTTGAACCGAGGCGGGTTTTCCATGCACTCGCGGATACGCTTCTGCGCCTGCTTCTTCATGCTCGCCGCAGCGTATCTGTTGGCGCGCTCACGGTTCATGTACTCGTTGAGGGTGGGCAACGTGCCAGGTATCTCGAACACGTACCGCATTACAGCGCCAACACGAAGAAAATGGCGATTATCGTCGCAAAGCCGCCGAAGCAGGTCACCACGTCAACAGCGGTCTGCCTGCGCTTATCCTTGCGCAGCTGCTCGCGCAGCTTCGCCTTCTCGTATGCGGTCATCTTCCGTTCCTTTCGTAGATACTCTCGGCGTTCATGTGCGCCATCTTGGTCAGATCGTCCATGTCGAATGGGATTGCCCAGCGCGTGCGCTTCTCGCCCGCTTTAAGACGAACGGCGCTCAGCTCGCCGTTCTGGCAGCAGCGCAGGATGTGCTGGGGAGAAACGCCCATGACCTTTGCGAACTCTTTTGGCGTGTAAAGCTCGGTTGCCATCTTGGCTTCCTTCCGATCATGAGAACCGAATGCTGCGCAGCGGGTGGCGAAGGCGAAACGCGTAAAAGACCATCGCCGATAAGTCAAAGCATCTGCAAGTGAAACCAGTCAGTCGAAAGGAATGAGCATGCTGCGCAGTATTCGGTTCTCAATGTGTTTTAGGCTGCGCCCGTGAGGGGGATTAGGAGGTAAACGTTTGAAAGGCAAGAAAGTTCGTTTTGCTAGCCCCTCACGGGCGGTGGCCGAAGCCACCCGAGAACCGATGCGCCTGTTGAAAATCCCCTTGACAGCGATTGAATTAAACAGTCTTAACTACTCGCTGGCGCATCGGTTCTCGGGTGGCTTCGGCATTGATACTTTTAGTATCAGTTGATGGTAAAAAAAATTAGGAGCAGGTGTAGAATGCCTTCGCCTTTTCGGCGGCCAATGCGCGGATAAATTCGATTGCGTCGATCTTTGCCGCCATAACCAA
>ENA-ORMN01001201-ORMN01001201.1-human-gut-metagenome-genome-assembly--contig:-NODE-1201-length-26446-cov-3.722292_pt1 | contig 26446 bp, 22 predicted proteins | sample MGYA00242102_ERZ508993 | MGnify/ENA primary metagenome ERZ508993 (study PRJEB26280, sample SAMEA2338770) | human gut metagenome | biome: human gut; feature: human-associated habitat; material: faeces...
ACGCTGAAAAAGTTCATCGGTCCGCCGCTGCATGAATCCTTTATGGAATTCTACGGCTTTTCCAAAGAGCAGGCATTTGAGGCGGTAGACCGCTACCGTGTGCGCTACAAAGAAAAAGGCGTGTACGAAAACCGCTTGTACCCCGGCATGAAAGAACTGTTGGAGGCGCTGAAAAGCGCAGGTGTGAAATTGAGTGTTTCCACCTCAAAGCCGACGGTGTTCACGGAGAAGATTTTGAAGCAAAACGGGATCTTTGAACTGTTCGACCAGATTGTCGGCGCGAATCTCGATGGCTCCATGACGGATAAGACCGAAGTGATGCAGGAGGCCATGCGCCGTGCGGGCGGAAAGGAAAACAATACGTTTTTCATGGTCGGCGACCGAAGCTTTGATATGATCGGCGCGAAAAATTGCGGCGTGCCGGGCATTGGCGTGTACTTCGGCTTTGCGGAACCCGGCGAGCTGGAAGAAGCGGGCGCGGATTACACCGTGGAGACCACGGAAGAACTGAAAACATTGCTGATGAAGCTTGTGACGGAAGCCGAGAATTGAAATCTGGCGACACTCCGTTCGTTTTTTGATAGAGTGTAGTTAAGAAGAATAAAATGACTTTGCGGGGAAGAAAATTACCGCACGGTGCTCGTTTTGCAGCTGAATAATGTGTCCGTTACGAAAGACGATGAGATCACCGTGGCCGTGAATGACTATCTCAATCCTTTCAGCCCGCAGGATGGCGTGGAGTACACGCGGAAAACGTCCGATGATTTGTGGGGCGGTGAACATGCGGTGACGGTTCCCGTTTGGGTGGTTATACCGGCGGGTTTGGTGATTGCTTTTATCATAGTTTTTGTAAGAAAAAAGCGCGCAGCTTGAGGGCTGTGCGCTTTAATACTATGTTCCATTTCTAAGAACTCGCGTGGCGAGTTCTTCAAGAAACCCCTTGATAGGGTTTCTTACGGCGGAAACGTCCACTGGAAGTTTCCGCCTATCTTCCTGATCTATGGTAGGCAAAAGGGTTTCGCTTTCTGCGGAAAGCGACCAAAGGCTTTGCCTTTGGAAACCACCACCTTTAAAAAGGTGAACGAAATTTTATTCGTCGCTTCGCTAAGGTTGCCGGAAGCTTTAGGTTTCGCTTTCCATACCCGGAAACGCGCGCTCGGGGTGGATGGCTTTATACGCCGGGCGGATGATTTTACCGGCATTGATGAGCTCTTCGATGCGGTGGGCGCTCCAGCCGGCGATTCTGGCGCAGGCGAAGATGGGCGTATACAGCTCCATCGGCAAATCGAGCATGCTGTAAATGAAGCCGCTGTAAAAGTCTACGTTTGCGGAGACGCCTTTATAGATGCGGCGCTTTTCGGCGATGACCTGCGGCGCGAGCCGTGCGACGCGCATGTATAGTCCGTACTCGTCCTCACGGCCTTTTTCTTTGGAAAGGCCCTCTGCAAAGCGCTCCATGATGCGTGCTCTGGGGTCGGAGACGGAATACACGGCGTGGCCCATGCCGTAGATGAGCCCGGCGTTATCGAACGCTTTTTTATCAAGCAGGCGGGTGAGGTAATCGCAGATTTCATTCTCGTTCGTCCAGTCTTTGACCTGCTCCTTCATGTCACGAAACATGCGTACGACCTTGATGTTCGCGCCGCCGTGCTTTGGGCCTTTTAAAGAGCCGAGTGCCGCGGCAATGGCGGAATACGTATCCGTGCCGGAGGACGACACGACATGTGTTGTGAACGTGGAGTTGTTGCCGCCGCCGTGCTCTGCGTGCAGCATAAGCGCGATGTCGAGCACCTTGGCTTCCAGCGAGGTGAACTGTTTATCGGAACGCAGAATACGCAGAATATTTTCGGCGGTGGTAAGCTCCGGCTTCGGCTGGTGAATGTAAAGACTTTTGCCGTCGTGATAGTGGCGATACGCCTGATAGCCGTAGACGGAAAGAAGCGGAAAAATGGCGATGAGCTGAATGCACTGGCGCAGCACGTTCGGGATGGAGATGTCATCCGGGGTGTCGTCATAGGAATACATTGTCAGCACGCTGCGGGCGAGGGTGTTCATCATGTCGCCGCTCGGCGCTTTCATGATGATGTCGCGCACGAAATTTGTGGGTAATGTGCGGTAGAACGAAAGCTGTTTGATGAACCCGTCAAGCTGTTCTTTATTCGGCAGTTCGCCGAAAAGGAGCAGGTAGGCGGTCACTTCAAAGCCGAAGCTGTGGTCGCTCGGCATGCTGCGGACAAGATCTTCAATGCTGTAACCGCGGTAGAAAAGCTGCCCTTCGCAGGGGATTTTCACGCCGTTTTCCATGCGGCTGGAGCGGATCTCCGAAATATCGGTAAGGCCGGTCAGAACGCCGTTGCCGTTAATGTCGCGCAGGCCGCGCTTTACGTCGTTTTTTGCATAGAGCTCCGGGTCAATCTTACCGTTTTTCACGCAAAGATCGGCGAGGGCTTCCATTTCGGGGGTGATTTCTGAGTATACGGATCTTGCCATACAGTCCATCCTTTCTTCGTTTCCCGTTTGGGGTTCTGCGAGTTTTTTAAAATCGTTCAAAACTAGGAATGATATATTTTATTATAGCATATTGGTGCTGTGTGAAAATGTCGAATTTGTGAATTTTCCGCGTCAGAACCGTGTACATGTGCATAATTTTGTATGCTGTATCATAAGCATGATAAGACGGATATGCCACACAAATGGAGGCAGTGCGATGCGAAAGGAACGGATCGGAAAAATCGGATACAAAATTTGCGCGGTGCTGGCGGCGGCCGTGTCGCTTTGGTGCATGGGGGATAATTTATGGCCGGTTGTAAAGGAAAACGGCGCGGCGTGGGCGCTTAGGGCGGCGGGCTTACAGGCGGCAACAAGCCAAGAAGTGCCGCAAGCGGAAGCATCGCCTGCGCCCCCAAAAGAGGCCGTAAAAGAAACGGAGCCGGAAGCAACATTGCTCCCCACGGCGACACCTGTGCCCGTACAGGAGAAAACAGACACGGAGCTGCCCGTGCTGCCGGCGCCGACACCTGACCCGGAGCGTGAAACGGCAGCGGTCGCCGCGACCTTTATGGGCGGAGGAGAAGAGATAAACGGCTTTTTTGTGAAGGATACTTCGGACTCGGGGCTTGATTTATCGGAAGAAATTTTAATTGACCCCGATGTGCACGTGAAGCGCGACGGCTCGCCGGTGGTGCTGTTTTACTCCACGCATACGTCAGAAGCGTACTTGCAGTATGAATCGGACTGGTATTACCGCGACGAGAGCTTTCGCACGGAGGAAGAAGAAAAAAGCGTTGTGGCGGTGGCAAAAAGGGCGAAAGACGTGATAGAAGCGGGCGGGTTCGGTGTGATCCACGACACGACAAGGTTTGACGAGACGTATTCCGGCAGCTACCAGCGCTCAATGGATGCGATGCAGGAAAATTTGCTGAAATACCCCACGATACAGATCACCGTGGATGTGCACAGAGACGCGTTCGGTGAGGAGGACGACGGCACACGGTATAAGCCCGTGGCGGAGGTAAACGGGGAGAATGCCGCGCAGATCATGATTATGGCGGGGTGTGACCTTTCGGAAGACCCGCTGTTTCCGGATTGGCGGGAAAACCTGCATTTGGCCTTGCGCTTGCAGCAAAAAGGCGATTTATTATATCCGGGGCTGTTTCGACCGCTGTTTTTCGCGCAGAGAAACTACAATATGCACGCCACGCACGGCTCGCTTTTGGTGGAGGTCGGCACAGAGGTGAATACGCAAAGGGAGGCAGACTACGCCGGAAAGCTGCTGGGCGAGACGATTCTGGCGGTTTTAAACGACATAGCGGAGGAATAGCGGAAAACGGACGGGGCATACTGCATGCGGAGGTGCTTTGCATGCGCAAATGTGTGTGTTCCCGCGCGTTTTTGATGTCGTTTTTCTGCACCGTGCTGGTGCTGCTGTTTGTGTTCGGTATGCTGATGGTGGACGCCGAGGGAAGACGGCTGAGCTTTAATGACAACGCCCCGCCGGCGGAAATGCTGTATCAGGCGGACGGTAAGGCGTTTTTGAAAATCAACGCGTTTGAGCTGGACGCGAGAATCCCCGTGACCGGGGCAGTGAAGGTGTGGCGGTTCTTTGAAAAGTTCTTTTGTTTGCCGCAGAGTTCTAACGGCGAGCATGGTTGAAAGTCTTTAGTCAAGTTTTCTTCGAGAAAACTTGAAAGCGAACATAAGCGTTCGCTTGGATTCATCAAGGCAGAGCCTTGAGTCGCCATTCGCAAATGGCGAAATCCTTTTGCCTACCCAAAGATCAGGAAAATAGAAAAATCGTCCACCGGACGATTTTTCGTAAGAAACCCTATCAAGGGGTTTCTTAAAAGGCGGCATTGCCGCCTTTAGAAAAAATAATCCATGCGAAATTTAAATTTATACCGTTCTTTTTTTTAACCAAATTAAAATTGTTCGTGATTTTTTAACAAATGTATAGTATAGTTGTTAGAAAGAGAACGCGGGCGGATGAATGCGCGATTTTGATGCCCAAAATGAAAAAGAGGTAGAATTTGCATGGCAAAAAAACAGTTTAAAGCGGAGTCTAAAAGACTTCTTGATCTCATGATCAACTCTATTTATACCCATAAGGAGATTTTTCTGCGCGAGCTGATCTCCAACGCGAGCGACGCGATCGATAAGCTTTACTATAAATCCCTGGCGGACGGCGCTACGGGACTCAATCGTGACGACTTCCAGATTTTCCTTGCGGCGGATAAGGACAGCCGCACGCTGCGTATCCGCGATAACGGCATCGGCATGACGCAGGAGGAGCTCGACCAGAACCTCGGCGTCATCGCAAAGAGCGGCTCGCTGAAATTCAAGTCTGAAAACGAAAAGAGCGAGGATATCGACATCATCGGTCAGTTCGGCGTGGGTTTCTATTCCGCGTTTATGGTCAGCGACCACGTGCGCGTGGAATCCAAGGCGTACGGCGCAGAGCAGGCGTATTGCTGGGAGTCCGACGGCGCGGACGGCTATACCATCCGCGAGTGTGAAAAGGCCGACCACGGCACCGAGATCATTTTGCATATCAAAGAGGACACCGAGGAAGAAAAGTACAGCGAGTTCCTCGATACATACCGCATTCGTTCGCTCGTGAAGAAGTATTCCGATTATATCCGCTACCCCATCCGCATGGAGGTCGAAAAGACCCGTGCGAAGGAGGGTGCGGAGAACGAATATGAGCACTACTTTGAGGTGGAGACCCTCAACAGTATGGTGCCGCTGTGGAAGAAGAATAAAAACGAGATCACGGCAGAAGAATACAACAGCTTCTATAAGGAGAAGTTCTACGATTGGCAGGACCCGCTGAAGGTTATCCATACCTCCGCAGAGGGTACGGCGACGTATAACGCACTGCTGTTTATCCCTGCAAAAGCGCCGATGGATTATTATTCGAGAGACTACGAAAAGGGTTTGCAGCTGTATGCTTCCGGCGTGCTCATTATGGAAAAGTGCGCAGACCTGCTGCCGGATTACTTCGGCTTTGTGAAGGGCCTTGTCGATTCGCAGGATCTGTCGCTGAATATCTCCCGTGAAATGCTGCAGCACGACCGTCAGTTAAAACTTATCGCGACGCGCATTGAGAAGAAGATTGCGTCGGAGCTTAAATCCATGCTGGAGCACGACAGAGAGAACTACGAGAAGTTCTTTGAGAGTTTCGGTTTGAGACTCAAATTCGGCATGTACGAGAACTACGGCATCAACAAGGATAAGCTCAAGGATCTTGTGCTGTTCCGCTCCTCCACAGGCAAGATGCGCACGCTGAAAGAGTACGTTCAGGACATGAAGGAAGACCAGACCTGCATTTACTACGCGGCGGGCGAGACCCCGGAGCGCATTGCGCATCTGCCGCAGACCGAAGCCGTGCTTGACCGCGGCTACGAGGTGCTGTACCTTACGGACGATGTGGACGAGTTCGCGCTGATGGTGTTGCAGGAGTACGAAGGCAAGAGCTTCAAGAACGTTGCGGCGGAAGACGCACGCGTGCAGACCGAAGAAGAAAAGCAGGCTGCCGAAAAGCAGGCGGAAGAAAACAAAGCTCTGCTTGAGAAGATGAAGACGATTCTCGGCGAGCGCGTAAAGGACGTGCGCGTTTCGACGACGCTTAAAAATCACCCCGTGTGCATCACGACGGACGGCGCGATCTCCATGGAGATGGAGAAGGTGCTAAACTCTATGCCGGGCGCGGAGCAGAAGGTGAAGGCCGAGCAGATATTTGAACTCAACACCGAACACCCGGTGTTTGAGGTGCTGCGCCGCTTTGAAAATGACGAAGACAAGCTGAAAAAGTACACCGAAGTGCTGTACGATCAGGCGCTGCTTATTGAGGGCCGCTCCATTGAAGACCCGGTTGCTTACGCAAACAACGTCGCGGAGCTGCTTGCACAGTAAAAAATACCCCCATTAGGAGGACGGGCTATGAAGCCGAAAAGAAAACGGGACTTTACCGGCATGTTCATCATGGCGGTGTTGCTGAGCTTTATTCTGCCGCTCGGCTACCTTGTAGTACGTATTGTGTCGTACGGCGGGACGGAGGAAGTGCGCAGCCGCGAAGATTATGTGCTGATGCTTTTGCAGTGCCTTTTGGGCATTGCCGCCATTGTGCTGCCGCTGCGGCTCATCCGGCAGAAAACGCTGCAGATTCCGCGCGTGATGCTGGTTTTGTACATTGCGTTTTTGTACTGCGCAATCTTCCTCGGCGAGGTGCGAAGCTTTTACTACGCCGTACCGCAATGGGACACGATTCTGCACACGATGAGCGGTGCAATGCTGGGTGCGCTTGGCTTTTCCATGATTGCGATTTTCAACAATGCGGAGCGCATACCGTTGAATCTTTCACCGGTGTTCATCGCCGTATTTGCGTTTTGCTTTGCGCTTGCGATGGGCGCGGTGTGGGAAATTTATGAATTCACGATGGATTCCGTTTTCGGCACCAACATGCAGAAATATATGCTGGATAACGGCACGGCGCTTATTGGGCAGGCAGCCTTGCAGGACACGATGAAGGACATCATCGTGGACGCCATCGGCGCACTGGTGATGAGCACCATCGGCTACATTTCCCTCAAGTACAAAAAGGGCTGGGTGGAAAAGCTGACGATCCGTTTTCACGTGAAAAAGCCCGAAAAAGCGGGAAAACCAAAAAGGGAAAGGATGAATGAGCATGAACGATAACCGGAACTACACGCCCGCTGGGCAGCCGGTGACGCAGCCGCTTTATAACGGGCAGCCGGTGTATACCGCGCCGCAGAATCCCGCGCCGGTGCAGAACCCGACGCCGGTGTATACATATCCGCCGCAGGGCGGTAACGGCGCGCCCGTTTATGCACAGCCGGTGCAGCAGCCCGTATATTACGCACCCGTACAGCCGCCGAAGTGGGCGGACCCCGCGCGTTTGGAGCAAAAGGAGCTGCGCCGCGCGGCCTCCCGCCTTTCGTTTGCGACCATGACCTCTTTGCCGATACAGGTTTTGTGGACGACGCTTGCAACGCTGATTTTAACGGTGTGCGGCGTGAATTTTATGGGGCCGAACACCATTGGCGGCTTTCCGCCGACGGCGTATTACCTTATTTCGTCCATTGCATCGTTCTTATCCATTGTGCTGCCGTTCTCGTTTTTTCTGTTCTTTGGGAAAAGAAAGCTCTCGGACACGGTGCTTGTGGAGAAAAACGGTGTGCTGAACAGTGTTTTGCTCGTCTTTGCGGGCCTTGCCGTCAGTGTTTTGATGAACCTTCTCGCAAACCGCATCTCGCAGCTTTTGGAGGGCGCAGGGCTGAACGGCGACGCAAACACGGCAGACCTTTTGGCGATGACGCCCGTGCAGGCACTGACGATGTTCGTTTCGGTCGTGCTCGTCGCGCCGGTGACGGAGGAATTTGCGTTCCGCAGCGTGACGACGGCTGTCATGCGCCGCTGGGGTGACTGGCCTGCGGTGATCTTCTCCGCACTGATCTTCGGCATGGCGCATTACAGCATTCAGTCCTTGCCCGTGGTGCTTATGGCGGGCTTTGTAATGGCGCTTTTGTATGTGCGTACCCGCAACATTTGGGTGAACATTTTCGTGCACATGCTCAATAACCTGCTTGCGACGCTGCCCATCGCCCTTGAGGGGCTTGTGGGCGCGGATGCGGCCAATATCGCGAGCAATTTGCTGACGTATATCGTGTACGGCTTGGGGCTGATTGCGCTTGTGGTGCTGCTTATCCGCAATTTCACCGGTCATAAGGTGTTCCGCACGCCCATGCAGCGCGGCGTCCCGGTACGCGGAAAGGCGTTGTGGATGTTCGTGAATCCCGGTTTCATCTGCTACTATGTGCTGTTTGTCGTCATGTGTATCGTGACGCTGTATTCGTAAGGGGACATATGCCGTATAATGCCATGAAAAACCGCGCGTTTGTGCCGGAGGAAAAGTTCATGCGCGAGGCGCTTTCGCTTGCGGAAGAAGCCTTTTCGGCAGGTGAAGTGCCGGTGGGCGCCGTTGTTGTGAAGGACGGCAAAGTCATCGGGCGTGGGCGGAATCGGCGAGAAGAGCATCAGAGTGTGCTTGGCCATGCGGAACTGGAAGCGATGGAACAGGCGGCAAAAGTGCTCGGCTCCTGGCGGCTGGCCGGCTGTACGCTGTATGTGACGCTGGAGCCGTGTCCCATGTGTGCGGGCGCGACGGTAAACGCCCGCGTGGACCGCATCGTGTTCGGCACGGAAGACGAAGCTATGGGTGCGTGCGGCACGGCTGTGTCGGTGACGTCGCTCAAAAATGCCTTTAAACCCGAATTATACCGCGGATTGCTGTGTGAAGAATGCACGGCAATCCTGCGCCGGTTCTTCAAAGCCAGACGCGCGGAACGAACCGAAAAATAAAAGACCCGCATTGCAAACGGAATTTCCGGCTGCAATGCGGGTTTCTGCGTATGATTTTAAAATTATGTAAACTAAAACTCCGGGACGATGGAGCGGACGAGGGGGCGGAGGCCGGTGCCGGGGTTCTCCTGCTGGTGGTAGATCTGCCCGTCGTAGGCGGGGAGGTTGTTGCCTTCCACCAAAACGGGACCGGTGGGGGTGATGCCCACGTCCCAACCGACGTACCGCATGTCGGGGCGGACCTTCGCGGCTTTTTTGCACAGCGCAATCGCTTCATCAAAATATGGCACGCGGAAGTTTATAAATGGCGTACAGGTATCGGGGTGCATGTCGAAATACATGCCGGTTTTATCGGACATAGCGGGGCGGCGGATGACACCGTCGTCGCAGATGAGCGCGTTGAGCCCGCCGCTTGTGGTGTTATCTACAAATGAGCCGTGGCGGCCCGTGCGCACAAAGCTGTACAGCACATGCACGTCGCCTTTGTCATCTGTTAAGGTGCAGACGCGCAGGGTGTTGAGCGAATACGGATACAGCGCGCTCATTTCCGGGTGCTGCTGTAAGGCTTCCTCCACGAGCAGTAAGCCGTTTTGCACCCAGTTTTCGCGCAGCCTTTTCACAGCCTCTCGGTCGTTTAAATCGGTCCCGGCGCTGTCAAAGCGTTTGACACCCAGCCCGCCGAAGCTTTCCGGCTCTTTTAAAAACACCACGGGGTGGTGGCGCAGAAAATCGGCAAGCGCGTCCTCACCGGCTTCATTGAGGCCTAAAAATGACCGTCCGAGGTACGGCGCAAACGTGCGGCAGAACAGCAGCTTGTTTTCAAAATAGGGGCGGTCTTCAGGGCTGTTTACCATGCGGGTCAAGCGCCAGTTATCCTGCATGGTGAAGAACGTGCTTCTCGCCTTTGCGCCGTGGATGTGCGCAAAACCGAAAATGTGGTAATCGTAAAACCCCACGTTATACCGCAAAATGCAGTACAGCATATCCGCCATGATGACGGGTGTGGGCGTTTTGGTCTCCTTTTTGACGTCGCGAACATACACCATCATGCGCTTTGCGTCAAAACCGCGAATGCGGCGCAGTAAAAGCTCCAGCTTTAGCATTTCTTAAAATCTCCTTACGAAATTCTTACAATTATCAATAAAATATGAAAAAGATTTTTGTTGATTTTATTATAGCATAAACCTGTTTAAAAGGAAAGAAAAAGATTTGCAAATTATTTTGGCGGATGCTTTTGCAAAGCGAAAACCCCGCTGCATTAAACAGCGGGGCGCAATTAGGAATGATTTATGAATTATGGAATTTTATGCTTCTTCGGACTCTTCCTTTTTCGGGGACACAGTGATGCGCACGCGGGTGGCACGCTGGTACTCTGTTTCTTCTACAACGACATGCAGGTTTTCAAAATCAAAGCAGTCGCCCTTTTCGGGGATGCGATCGAGCTGCTCGATGACCCAACCGTTGATGGTGGAGGCTTCGGAATCGGACTTCAAATGGAAGTATTCAAGAAGGTCGTCAAGGTTAGTGGAGCAATCGACAAGGTATTCGTTGTCGCTGACCTTTTGGAACGCTTCCACCACTTCGTCGTGTTCGTCCCAGATCTCGCCGACAAGCTCTTCGATGATGTCTTCCAGCGTGACGATGCCCTCGGTGCCGCCGAACTCATCCACGATGACGGCAAGGTGCGATTTGTTCTGCTGCAAAAGCTTTAAAAGCGCGGAAATTTTCATCGAAGGCGGGATGAACTCCACGGGCTTGATGATCTGCTTCACCGCGTTGCCGTCGCGCAGCACGAGGTTATGGAAATCTTTCTCATTGATAATGCCGACGATGCTGTCAATCGTCTCCTCATACACCGGCAGGCGCGAAAAGCCTGTTTCCGTAAAGAGGTCGGCGATTTCCTGCACGGTGCTCGTCTTATCCACGGCTTCCACGTCTACGCGCGGCGTCATGATATCGATGGCTTCAAGGTCGTCGAACTCGATGACGTTGTGGATAAGCTCACTTTCGTTTTCGTTGATACCGCCGTCGTGCTCGGCTTCCTCCACGATGGTGAGCAGTTCGCTTTCCGAAATAGTACGGTCGTTAGAGACCTTTACAAATTTTTTCACCAGCTTTTTGATGCCCACAAGACATACGTTAATGGGCTTGAAGACGTAAATGAGCACGTTGATGATGGGCGCGGAAAACATAGCGAACGCTTCCGGGGCCTCTTTTGCGATGCTTTTCGGCGTGACCTCGCCGAAAATGAGCACGATGATCGTCATGGCGATGGTGGAAACGGTGGGACCGTTGTCGCCGAATGCTTTGATAAACAAAACGGTGGCGAGAGAAGACGCACTGATGTTGACGATGTTGTTTCCCACCAGAACGGAGGAGATGAGCTCGTCGTAATTATCCACGAGCTTATAGGCGAGCTTTGCGCGCTTGTTGCCGTTATCGGCCAAGTTTTTGAGCCGGATACGGTTGAGCGACGAAAACGCCGTTTCCGTGGCGGAGAAATAGGCGGACAAAACGATCAGAACGATCAACGCTATGATCAACCCTGTACTGTGACTGTCCATCTGAGAAAAAATAACCTGTCTTTCCTACAAAAAATTTGCCGCAGCCATATGCCGCTTGGCATGTATAATAATATCGTATATTACCACAATACGCGAAAAAAAGCAAATCGAAAACCTGTAAATTTTTTGAAAACGCAAAAAGCGCAGAAGCTTTTCAAAACTTCCGCGTCTTTTTACAGAGCTTTATGGAATTTGTGCACGCTCTTTCGGCAAAAACGTGAGCTTTACGCGCGCCGAGCCGTTTTCGTTCGGATAGTAATAAAGGTAAAGCAGCGATTCATTTTCACCGAGGCCGCGCCACTGGTATTGTAAGGCGCAGACATTTTCGCCGCCTGCATCTTTTTGCAGCGCCGCAAAAAGCGTATCGGTATCGTCTTCGGCGGAAACGCCGTCCATGTTCACGTCGGTCGTGAACGGTTCGCCGAGCGCTTTTTCAAGCTTGTCGTAGCAGGTGCGCATGTATGAAAAGCCGTCATCATTCGGCGTGCACGGTACGGTGAGCTCTGCGTAGTTGAGCTTGCCGGCGGAGGTTTCATCGCCGCGGTATGCATCAAACGAGAGCTGCACATCGGCGGTTTTGCCGTAAACGTCAACGGTATAATCGGAGAGCGCCTGTTCGGTAGTACCGAGCGTTTTCAGCGCATCGGTTTCCTCCTGTCCCACAGAGCCGATAAACGTTTCGGGGAATGAGGCTTTTGAGCCGGTTGAGCACCCGACAAGGCATGTAAACATCGCCAAAAGGCAGAACATGACCGCAAATTGCTTTTTCATAAAATCGACCCTTTCTTAAAAATGGGTGTGTTTACTGGGGGGCAAAGCGGTACATGGGGCTCATCCTTTCCGAGTTTTACAGCTCCATTATAGCATAAAGCTGTGGGCGAAAACTATGGAAGAAACCGCCAAAATATCAGGGCGGCGGTTGGTGCAAATGTTATTTTACGCGGTGTGCGTCTGTTTTTCGTAAAAGCACGTTGTTTTCCGTGCTGTTTTCTGTATAATAAGAAATGAAAACACAAGCTGTGCGGCGGAAAACGCTGCGGCTTTGAAACGATAGATCAGAAATGAAAAAAGGAGAACCTTATGAATTATACGGAAAACGTAATCGTGCCGGAGCGCACGCTTTTGGTCTCGCTGGACACGGGCGAGTATGACGCAGAGGAATCGCTGCGCGAGCTGTGGGAGCTTGCAAAAAGCGGCGGCGCGGAGCCTATTGCGACGATGATGCAGAAGCGCCCCTCCCCGGAGACCGCGACGTGCGTAGGCAGCGGCATGGTGGAGGAAATTCGGAATTTCTGCGAGAACAACGAGATTGAGCTGATTATTTTTGACCGCGAGCTGACGCCGACGCAGATCCGCAACCTTGAAAATGCGACGGACGTGCGCGTTGTGGACCGCACGATGCTGATCCTCGATATTTTTGCGCAGCGTGCGCAGAGCCGCGCAGGTAAGGTGCAGGTGGAAGCGGCGCAGCTGAAATACCTTCTGCCGCGTTTGACCGGTAAGGGCACGGCGCTTTCGCGTCTCGGCGGCGGCATCGGCACGCGCGGCCCGGGCGAAACGAAGCTGGAGACCGACCGCCGACACATTCGCCGCAGAATTGAAGCACTGCGCGAGCAGTTGAAGAAAATAGAAGTCGGCCGCCACGAGACGCAGCGCCGCCGCGAAAAGGACGGCACGGTGACGGTGGCGCTTGTCGGCTACACGAACGCGGGCAAATCGACCTTGATGAATCTCTTGACGCACGCGGGCGTTTTGGCGGAGGATAAGCTTTTCGCGACGCTGGACCCCACGGCGCGCGCGTTGAAGCTGCCCGGCGGCAAGACCGTTATGCTCATCGATACGGTCGGCCTTGTGCGCCGCTTGCCGCACCATTTGGTGGAGGCGTTTCGCTCCACGTTGGAGCAGGCTGCAACGGCGGACATCATTTTGAACGTGTGCGATGCTTCCAGCCCCGAAGCGCGCACGCACTTGGACGTGACAAATGAAATTTTGCAGAGCCTCGGCTGCGGTGACCGCCCGGTTATCCCGGTGCTCAATAAATGGGACCTTGTGGGCGATGCGGACAGCGCTTTGCATTTGACGGGCGCGGTGCGCATCAGTGCGCTGAAAAACGAAGGCATCCCGGCGCTTTTGCAGGCGGTTGAAGATAACCTGCCGGTGAAGCCTGTGGACGTGACGGCGCTGCTGCCGTTTGCAAAGACGGGCATTGCGGCACAACTGAGAAAAGCGGGCGCGCTCGTCTCCGAAGAATACGTGGCGGAAGGGCTCCTTATTCATGCCCGTGTGGAGCCGCGCGAAATGGCGCTTATAAAGCCCTATATCGTAGAAAACAATTCCGAAAGCGAAAATGTATAAAGCAGTGTATACAAATGTATAATATGCGCTTTATTCATTCGAAAATGCATACTTTTGAAGATTGAATTTTGAAAAATACACAAATATAAAGCCGAAAAACCCGCATGAAATCTGGAAATTTCGACAACTTTCAAAAAAGATGAATAAATATTCAAGAAAAGGGTTGATTTTTCCGGAAAACGGTGTATAATAATGACCGTTGAAACAAATAATTCTCCGCCGCACGATGACGGCGGTTTATGAAAAAAGGAAGGGTTACATCATGGCAAAGGCAAAGAAGGATATTAAAAAGGTCGTTCTGGCGTACTCCGGTGGTCTGGATACCTCCATCATCATCCCGTGGCTGAAGGAAAACTACAACAACTGCGAGGTCATCGCGGTTTCCGCCGACGTGGGTCAGGGCACGGAGCTTGACGGTCTGGAAGAAAAAGCACTGAAGACCGGTGCATCGAAGCTCTACATTGAAGACCTCAAGGAAGAATTCATTCAAGAATATGTTTATCCCACCGTACAGGCAGGTGCAGTCTACGAGAATAAGTACCTGCTCGGCACGTCCTTTGCCCGCCCGATCATCGCAAAGCGCATCGTTGAAATTGCCAAGGCCGAGGGCGCAGACGCCATCTGCCATGGCTGCACCGGCAAGGGCAACGATCAGGTTCGTTTCGAGCTGACCATTAAGGCGTTTGCTCCCGAAATGACCATCATCGCTCCGTGGAGAGAGTGGAGCATCAAATCGAGAGAAGAAGAAATCGAGTATGCGGAAGCACACAACATTCCGCTGAAGATCAACCGTGAAACAAACTACTCCAAGGATAAGAACATCTGGCATCTGTCCCATGAGGGTCTTGACCTTGAAGATCCGGCAAACGAGCCGCAGTACAACCACCCGGGCTTCCTTGAGCTCGGCGTTTCCCCGGAGCAGGCCCCGGACGAGCCCACTTATGTGACGATTCATTTTGAAAAGGGCAAGCCGACCGCCATCAACGGTAAGGAAATGAACGGTGTGGAAGTTGTAACGACGCTCAACGAGCTCGGCGGCAAGAACGGCGTAGGCCTTGCGGATATCGTAGAGAACAGACTTGTCGGCATGAAGAGCCGCGGCGTTTATGAGACTCCGGGCGGTGCAATCCTTTACCACGCACACAATAAGCTTGAAGAGCTGTGCCTGGACAGAGACACGTTCCACTACAAGCAGCAGATCGGTTTGAAGTTTGCGGAACTTGTTTACTACGGCCAGTGGTTCACCCCGCTGCGCGATGCGCTTTCCGCATTTGTAGATTCCACCCAGCAGACCGTCACCGGCGATGTCAAGCTGAAGCTTTATAAGGGCAACATCATTGATGCAGGTGTCACCTCTCCATACAGCCTGTATGACCCGGAGATCGCAACGTTCGATGAGGATGAGGTCTACAATCAGGCGGATGCAGACGGCTTCATCAACCTGTTCGGCCTGCCGATCAAGGTTTATGCACACATGAAGGCAAAGACCGAAAATAAATAATCCAAAAGTAGATTTAGGGTAGGCATTCATCTGCCTGCCCTTTTCTGCCATAAACGGGAAGGAAAGATTCAGCCATGAAATTATGGAAAGGCCGCTTCCAGAAGGAGGCAGACCCGAAGACGAACGACTTTAACTCGTCTATTTCTATTGACAGCCGCATGTACAAAGAGGACATTGAGGGCAGCATTGCGCATGCCACAATGCTCGGCGCGGCGGGAATCATCGACAAAGGCGAAAGCGAAAAGATCTGCGCGGAGCTTGAGAAAATCGAAAAGGACATCGAGACGGGCGCTCTGCACATTGACCCCGATGCCGAAGATATTCACACGTTTATCGAGGGCGAGCTGACGGCGCGCATCGGCGACGCAGGCAAGAGATTACATACCGCCCGCAGCCGCAACGATCAGGTCGCGCTGGATGTTCGTCTGACGCTGCGCAAGGAGTGCGCGGGGCTTATTGAACAGTTAAAAGAGCTCATCAACGTACTGTGCGACCAGGCGGAGGAATATGCCGACACCGTTATGCCGGGCTACACGCATTTGCAGCGCGCACAGCCCATCACGTTCGGGCATCATTTAATGGCGTATGCCGAAATGTTCCTGCGCGACATCGGCCGTATGCAGGACGCGTTAAAGCGTATGGACGTTTGCCCGCTCGGCTCCGGCGCTTTGGCTGGAACGACGTACCCGCTCGACCGTGATTTGACGGCGAAGCTGCTCGGCTTCTCCGGCGTGAGCCGCAACAGCCTCGACGGCGTTGCCGACCGCGATTTCTGTGCGGAAATCGCCGCGGCGATTTCGCTTGCGATGGTGCATCTTTCGAGATTTTCCGAGGAGATCATTCTTTGGTGCTCGTGGGAGTTTAAATTCATCGAGCTGGACGACGCGTTTTCCACCGGCTCCAGCATCATGCCGCAGAAGAAGAACCCGGATATTACGGAGCTTATCCGCGGCAAGAGCGGCCGCGTGTTCGGCGACCTGATGGCGCTTTTGACCATGATGAAGGGTCTGCCGCTCGCGTACAACAAGGACATGCAGGAGGACAAGGAAGCCGTGTTTGACGCGGTGGATACCCTGCGCCTGTGCCTGACGCCGTTTATCCCGATGCTGAAAACAATGCGCGTTTTAAAAGAGAACATGCGCGCCGCAGCGGCAAAGGGCTTCATCAATGCAACGGATTGCGCGGATTATCTGGTGGCTTCAAAGGGCCTGCCGTTCCGCGATGCGTATAAGATTACGGGCGAGCTTGTCGCCTTGTGCATCGAGCGCGGCCTGACGCTGGAGACGCTGCCGATCGACGAATACAAAAAGGTCTGTAATGCGTTTGACGAGGGCGTGTACGAGGCCATCAACCTTGAAAAATGCGTGCGCGACCGCAAGGTCAAGGGTGCGCCGTGCCCGGAGAATGTCCGCGCGGCGGCAAAAGAAGTGCGCACGATCGTAAACGGGCTATAAATTCAATTTTACCTTTGTTGGGGGTATCAAAATGGAAAAGATTAAGGTCGGCGTCGTGGGCGCCACCGGTTATGCGGGCGCGGAGATCTGCCGCTTGATTGCGGGGCATCCCGCAGCGGAGCTTGCGGCCATCAGCTCTGTAAGCTTTGAGGGACAGGCTTTGTCGGACGTTTACCCGGCATACCGCGAAATGTGCGACCTCGTCTGCACCACGCAGGAAGCGGTTGTGGAAAAAAGCGATGTCATCTTTGCCGCTTTGCCGCACGGCCTTTCGCAGGAGCTTGCTGCGGAGTGTGACAAAAAAGGCAAGGCGTTTATCGACCTCGGCGCGGACTTCCGCTTAAAGAGCGAGGAAGAATACACCGAGTGGTACGGCGGCACATTTACGGATAAGGCGCTGCACGAAAAAGCCGTGTACGGTCTGCCGGAGCTGTTCCGCGAGGAAATTAAAAAGACGAAGCTTGTTGCAAACCCGGGCTGCTACACCACGGCGGTGCCGCTTGCACTCGTGCCGGCGCTGGAAAAGGGCTATATCGAGACGACCGGCATCATCGCAAACTGCGCGTCCGGCGTGACCGGCGCGGGCAGAAAGCCGGCGCAGAACAGCCACTACCCGGAGCTGAATGAGGGTATGTCCGCGTATAAAGTCGCGTGCCACCGCCATACGCCGGAAATCGAGCAGACGCTTTCCAAAATTTCGGGTGAGAAAATGCACATCACGTTCGTGCCGCATCTGCTGCCGGTGAACCGCGGCATTTTAGCGACATGCTATGCAAAACTCAAGCCGGGCGTTACGGAGGAAATGCTTCGCGCGGCGTATGAGGAAAGATACGGCAAAGAGCCGTTTGTGCGTTTGCTGCCAAAGGGCAAGAGCGCCGATATTCACAACATCAAGTACACGAATTTCTGCGACGTGTCCATCTTTACGGACCCGCGCACCGGCACGTTCATCGCCATCAGCGCTATCGATAACATGGTGAAGGGCGCGGCAGGGCAGGCCATTCAGAACATGAACATTCTGTTCGGTCTGGACGAGACCTGCGGCTTAAAGCTCGTTCCGCCGGCATTCTAAAAGAGTACGAAATTAAGGGAAAGCGATTTTATATAAGGAGCAATTCAGTATGCAGTTTATCGAAGGCGGCGTCACCGCGGCCAAGGGCTTTTTAGCCGGCGGCATCCACTGCGGCATCCGCAAAAATAAGTCCAAAGCCGATCTGGCTATGATTTTCAGCAAAACACCGTGTGCGGCGGCAGGCGTTTACACGCAGAACCTTGTAAAGGGTGCGCCGATTCTTGTCACACGCAAAAATATCGCGGACGGCCGCGCACAGGCGGTCATCTGCAACAGCGGCAACGCCAACACCTGCAACGCAGACGGCGAAAAGAAAGCGTGGCGCATGTGCGAAATCGCGGGCGAAGCGCTCGGCATTGACCCGCATGATGTCATCGTCGCGTCTACGGGCGTTATCGGGCAGATTTTGCCGATCGCGCCGATTGAGAATGCAGCCCCGGCGTTGGCGGCACTGCTGAACGAAAACGGTTCCAACATGGCGGCAAAGGCCATCATGACGACCGACACCATCGAAAAAGAGTGCGCTGTAAAGATTACGCTCGGCGACAAAGAAGTGCGCATCGGCGGCATCTCCAAGGGCTCCGGCATGATCCACCCGAACATGGCGACGATGCTGTGCTTTGTCACGACGGACTGCGCCATTTCCGTGCCGATGCTGCAAAAGGCCATTAAGGCGGCGGCAGACACCACATTCAACATGATTAGCGTGGACGGCGATACCTCCACGAACGACACGCTTGCCATTATGGCGAACGGTGAGGCGGAAAACGAGGAGATCACCGAAGAAAACGAAGCGTACAAGACGTTTCTTGAGGCGCTGACGGCGGTTTGCAGAAAGCTTTCCATGATGATGGCGGGCGACGGCGAGGGCGCAACGAAGCTGCTCATCTGCAAGACGACCGGAGCGAAGGACTGGGAGACGGCGAAGACGGTTGCAAAGTCCGTCATCTGCTCCTCTCTGCTCAAGGCTGCCATGTTCGGCGAAGACGCCAACTGGGGTCGCGTGCTGTGCGCCATCGGTTATGCCGGCGCGGATATCGACATCAACAAGGTGGACGTGTCCTTTAAGAGCGCGTACGGGCAGGTAGATGTCTGCGTGAACGGTGCGGGCATCAACTTCAGCGAGGAAGAAGCCGCAAAGGTGCTGCATGAAAAGGAAATTACCATTTTGGTGGAGCTCAACAGCGGCGACGCGGAGGCGGAAGCCTTCGGCTGCGACCTCACCTATGACTATGTGAAAATCAACGGAGATTACAGAACATGAGTGAAGAAAAGAAGATCGGCATCTCGAACAGCGACCGCGCCCATGTGCTCGTGCAGGCGATGCCGTATATCAAAAAGTGGGCGGGCGAGACCATCGTCGTCAAATACGGCGGCAATGCTATGATTAACCCGGAGCTGAAAGAAGCCGTGATGAACGATATTGTGCTGATGCAGCTCGTCGGCGTGAATGTCGTGCTGGTGCACGGCGGCGGCCCGGAGATCAGCGGCATGCTGAAAAAGATCGGCAAGGAAAGCCGCTTTGTCGGCGGTATGCGCTATACCGACGCGGAGACGATGGACATTGTGCAGCAGGTGCTGGCAGGCAAAGTCAATAAAGACCTCGTACAGCTTTTGGAAAACACCGGCGGCAAGGCGGTCGGCCTGTGCGGCCTTGACGGTTCCATGCTGAAGGCGGATAAGCTGCCTGCAGCCGAAGACCTCGGCTTTGTGGGCGAGATCCGCGAAGTGAACACGAAGATCGTTGAAGATGCCATTGCTTCCGGCTACACACCCGTTATCTCCACGGTGGCGGCAGGCTACCACGGTGAGGTGTACAACATCAACGCCGATACCGCCGCCGCCCAGATTGCTGGCGGCGGCGCGCATTGCGGCGGAGCTCGGCGCGCGCAAGCTCATTTTGATGACCGATATTGTCGGTCTGCTGCGGGATAAGGACGACGAAAACACGCTTATCCCGGTCGTAAACGTCAGCGACGTGCCGAAGCTGAAGCGCGACGGCATCATCAGCGGCGGCATGATTCCGAAGATTGACTGCTGCGTGGAGGCTGTGCGCCGCGGCGTAGAGCGCGCGCATATCATCGACGGCAGAACGCCGCACTCCATTCTGGTCGAGCTCTTCACCGATGAAGGCATCGGCACGATGTTCTATTAAGAGTGGAAAACCGCGCCCGTACCCGTGAACGAAAACGGCGAATGGGAGAAGCACTGGGGTTCGTCGGCGATAGTATCGGTGTGGAAGACAAGTACGGATATGTTTTCAACAGGGTACAGACGATATTGTGGAAACAAAAGGAATTTTGAATATGAGTTTTGAAGCAATTAAAAAGCAGGAACAGGAGTATATCCTCCATTCCTACGGCCGTGTGGACGTGGCGCTCAGCCACGGCAAAAACGCCGAGGCTTGGGACGTGGAGGGCAAGCATTACTACGATTTCACCTCCGGCATCGGCGTAAATGCGCTGGGCTATTGCGACGAGGGCTGGGTGAAGGCCGTCACCGAACAGGCGGGCAAAATTCAGCACATGTCGAACTATTATTACTGTGATAAAAACACACAGCTTGCGGAGCTGCTTGCAAAAAACAGCGGTCTTTGCCGTTCGTTCTTCTGCAACAGCGGCGCGGAAGCGAACGAGTGCGCCATTAAAATTGCCCGTAAATACGGCGAAAAGAAGCACGCGTATAAGATCGTCACGCTGGAAAATTCTTTTCACGGCAGAACGCTCACCACATTGGCGGCAACGGGTCAGGACGGCTTTCATCGGCTTTTCACCCCGCTGACCGAGGGCTTTGTGTACGCCAAGGGCAACGACGCGGAAGACCTGAAAGCGAAGCTCTCTGACCCCGAGGTCTGCGCCGTGCTGCTCGAGAGCGTGCAGGGCGAAGGCGGTGTGGTGCCGATGGAGGAAGACTATTTAAAGGCCGTGCGTGCACTGTGCACGGAGCGTGACGTGCTGATGATGCTTGACGAAGTGCAGACGGGCATCGGCCGCACGGGCTACTTCTTCAGCTATCAGCGCGCAGGCATTCTGCCGGACGTTGTAACGGCGGCGAAGGGGCTTGGCGGCGGCTTGCCGATCGGCGTATGCATCGCGGGCGAGAAAGTAAAGGACAGCTTTGCCCCCGGCATGAACGGCTCCACGTTCGGTGCAAACCCCGTGGTGTGCGCCGGTGCGGTGGAGGTCGTTTCCCGCGTATCCAAGCCGGAATTCTTAAAAAAAGTGCAGGAAAAAGGTGAGTATTTCCAAGAGCGGCTGCTTAAAATGCCGAACGTCGAGTTTGTGCGCGGCCGCGGCATGATGATCGGCGTGAAAGTGAAGGACAAGGACGCCCATGATGTGCTGAATGCTTGCGCGAAAGCGGGTCTGCTCATTTTGACGGCGAAAGACCTTGTGCGCTTTCTGCCGCCGCTCACCATCACAAAAGAAGAGATCGATGCCGGTCTCGCGATTTTTGCGGAACAGATTAAATAAACGGAGGAAATTGCCATGAAACATTTATTAAAACTGCTCGATCTCTCCAAAGAGGAGATCATCGACATTCTGAACCTTGCCGACCAGCTCAAGTATGAGACAAAGCACGGCATCGAGCACCACCACTTAAAGGGCAAGTGCCTTGCCATGATTTTTGAGAAGTCTTCCACCAGAACGCGCGTTTCGTTTGAAGTGGGCATCAATCAGCTCGGCGGCTATGCCGTTGTGCTCGCGGGCGAAGGCTCGCAGATCGGTCGCGGCGAGCCGGTGCAGGACACCGCACGCGTGCTTTCCCGCTATGTGGACGGCATCATGATCCGCACCTTCGAGCAGAAGGAGGTCGAAGACCTCGCAAAGTACGGCTCTGTGCCGGTCATCAACGGTTTGACAGATTTCTGCCACCCGTGCCAGATCTTAGCCGACCTCATGACGATCCGCGAATATAAGGGCTCGTTCGACGGCCTGAAGATGTGCTTCATCGGCGACGGCAACAACATGATGAACTCCCTCATCGTCGGCGGCCTGAAGGTTGGCATGGAAGTTGCTGTGGCTTGCCCGGAGGGCTACCGCCCGCCGCAGGAGATTCTCGATTTTGCAGCCGGCTATGACGGCTTCACGCTGACCGATGACCCGATGGTTGCCGCAAAGGACGCAGATGTCGTTATCACCGACGTGTGGACATCTATGGGTCAGGAAGAAGAGCGCGCAGCACGCGAAAAGGCGTTTGCTGGCTATTGCATCGATGAGAAGATCATGGGCGTTGCAAAGAGCGATGCCATTGTACAGCACTGTCTGCCGGCACACCGCGGCGAGGAGATTACCGAAGAGGTGTTCGAGGCGAACGCAGGCCCAATCTTCGACGAAGCGGAGAACCGCCTGCACGCACAAAAGGCCGTTATGGTCACGTTAATGAAAGATTGATTGTACAAAACGCTGTGTTTTCGCACGGCGTTTTGTATTTGCCTTTTGAGAAATTATGCGGTATAATGAAAAATAGAAATACCGCGCACGATATGTGTGTGAAATAACCGTTTCAGCCATTACGCGCAAAGCGATTGCGTGTCGTATATTTATGCAGACGCAAATGCGCCGGAGAGGAGACAGCTTATGCTCAGAGAACAGTTGTGGTTTGATTTTTGTGACGATTTGCCCATTGAGATCGAGCAGAGGATCGACGAGGGCATTTTGGAAGCGGAACGCTTTAAAGAGCGTGCCGAGCAGGTAAAGGAAATGCCGCGCGGCGCGGCGCGTACCGCCGCAGGCGCAGAGCTTTTAGAGCAGCTTTGTGCGCTTGAAAACCCGCAGGACAAAGACGAGCCGTCCGACCTTCCGGGCATCAAGGCGGCATCTGTCGGTGAGCCGAAAGAGAAAGCCGAAGCGGATTGCGACAAAATCTACGGCGCATGGCTCGGCCGCTGTGCGGGTTGCCTGTTGGGTCAGCCGGTAGAGGGCTGGCGGCGTGCACGCATCAACGGGCTTTTGAAAGAGACCGGCAACCTGCCGCTGCAAAACTACATTTCGTCCGATATCGGGCCTGTCCTGCGCGAAAAATACAACGTGCGCGACGACGGACACGCCTACGGCGCGGAAAAAACCGGGTGGATCAACAACGTCTCTTACATGCCGGAGGACGATGACACGAACTACACGCTCATCGCGTTAAAGCTCGTCGAGCAGTACGGGCGCGATTTCACACCCGATGACGCGGCGGAAAACTGGCTGATGAATCTGCCGCTTTTACACCTGTGCACGGCGGAGCGCGTGGCATATATCAACCTCGCACAATCCGTTTTCCCTCCGGAATCGGCGTTGTACCGCAACCCGTACAGGGAGTGGATTGGCGCACAGATCAGGGGCGATCTGTTCGGCTATATTTGCCCCGGCGATATGGAAACGGCGGCGGAAATGGCATGGCGCGATGCGTCCATCTCTCACGTGAAAAACGGCATCTACGGCGAAATGTGGATTGCCTCGATGCTTGCGAAAGCGGCGGTTAACGACGACATGCCGACCATCATTCGCTCCGGCATGAAGCAGATCCCGAAAAAGAGTCGTCTTTATGAAGAGCTTGCGGAAATTTTGAGCCGCTTTGAAAGCGGCGACACCGCTGAGGAGACGAAAGCATATATCCTCGGCAAGTACGATGAAAATAATCAGCACCACTGGTGTCACACCGTCTCGAATGCGGCAATCGTCGCGATGGGCTTATTGTGGGGCAAGAAGGACTTCACCTACACGATGGAGCTGTGCCTGACGATGGGCTTTGACACGGACTGTAACTGCGCCACGGCGGGCTCTGTGCTTGGTATGGTACTGGGTGCACAGCTTTTGCCGGAGGTCTGGACGGCGCCGCTCAACGACCGTGTGCTTTCCGGCGTGGACGGCTTCGGACTTGTGCATATTTCGGACATGGCAGCGCGTACACAGGCGCTCGCCGAGTAAAAAATAATAAGTTTTTTGCGGGCACACGGCTTTTTGGCGGTGTGTCCGCTTTTTATACGGAAAACCCGCGTGCCGTTCACAATTTTTTCGGAATTTTCGGCTATTCAAAAGGACTGAGATATGATATACTATAAGGCAGTATGGGCTTTTCTGCCCTTTGGTTTTGAAAGGAAAAACGGCATGATCGTTCTCGGCATCGACCCCGGCTACGCCATTGTCGGCTACGGCGTGGTGGAAATGAAAAATAACCGTTACCGCACGTTGGAGCACGGCGCGGTGACAACCAAAGCGGGCACGGATTTCAACCGCCGTTTGGAGATCATTTACGACGGCATCGCGCAGGTTTTGGCGCAGTATCACCCGGATGCAATCTCCGTGGAAAAGCTCTATTTTTCAAACAATAAAACGACCGGCATCGGTGTGGCGGAAGCCCGTGGCGTCATTTTGCTTGCGGCGCAGAAGGCCCGCGTGCCTGTTTTTGAATACACCCCCGTGCAGGTGAAATTGGCCGTTACGGGATATGGCAAGGCCTTAAAGCCGCAGGTGATGGAAATGACCCGCCGACTTTTGTGCCTGCGCGAGGTGCCGAAGCCGGACGACACGGCGGACGCGCTCGCCATTGCCATTTGCCACTGCCATGCCTCCGGCACGGCGCTGCGGCAGTTTTTGAGGTAACGCCGTCTATTTGGACAGAGAGTACAGAGGGTATAGAAAGGATAAAAGCGATGTTTTACAGTCTTACCGGGAAACTTGTACACATGGAGCCGGGCGTTGTCGCTATTGAATGCGGTGGCGTGGCGTTTAAGTGCTTCACTTCCATGAACACGCAGAAAAACATGCCGCGCATCGGCGAAACGGCTACGGTCTATACGCATTTAAACGTGCGCGAGGACGCGCTTGATTTATACGGCTTCTCTACAAAAAGCGAGCTGAATTGCTACAAGATGCTGACGACCATCAGCGGCGTGGGCCCGAAGGCGGCGCTCTCCATTTTATCCGAAATGACCCCGGAGGGTGTTGCTATGGCGGCGGCCTCCGGCGACAGCAAAAAGTTTACAAAGGCGAGCGGCGTGGGCCCGAAGCTTGCACAGCGCATCGTGCTGGAATTGAAAGACCGCGTGAAGAAGATGGGCTTTACGGGCGGCACGCTGGAGCTGACCGGCACGGACGACGCGGGCATTGTTTCCGCGTCTCAGAACGCCGAGCAGGCCGTGCAGGCGCTTATTGTGCTCGGTTATACACAGTCCGAGGCCGCGCAGGCCGTGGCGAAGCTGGACGGCTCCCTCTCTACGGAAGAACTTATTCGCGGCGCTTTAAAGAGTATGGCAAGCCGCTTTTAATACACGCTGAAAGGAGAGTGCTTTTCGCGTGACGTTTGACAGAGACAACGAAATGGATTTTGAAAACCGTGTCATTGCGCCGGAGTATGTGCCGGAGGACGCGGAGGTGGAAAACCCGCTGCGCCCGCGTACCTTTGCGGACTATGTGGGCCAGGAAAAGGTAAAAGAAAACTTAGAGGTGTTCATTCAGGCGGCAAAGCAGAGAAAAGAATCGCTTGACCACGTTTTGCTCTACGGCCCGCCGGGTCTCGGCAAAACGACGCTTGCGGGCATCATTGCAAACGAGCTCGGTGTCAATCTGCGCATCACGAGCGGTCCGGCTATCGAAAAGCCGGGCGACCTCGCCGCATTATTGACGAATCTGAACCCCGGCGACGTGCTGTTCATCGATGAGATTCACCGTCTGCCGCGCAGTGTGGAGGAGATCTTGTACCCCGCCATGGAGGACTTTGCGCTCGACATTATTACAGGCAAGGGGCAAATGGCGGCGTCCTATCATCTGCCGCTGCCGCGCTTTACGCTCGTCGGTGCAACGACGAGAGCCGGTCAACTTTCTGCGCCGCTGCGCGACCGTTTCGGCGTGGTGCTGCGTTTGGAGCTCTACGAGCCGAAGGAGCTTGCGAAAATCGTCACCCGCAGCGCCGGAATTTTAGGTATTGACATTGAAGCGGACGGTGCGCTGGAGATTGCTTCGCGCTCGCGCGGTACGCCGCGTATCGCAAACCGCATGTTAAAGCGCGTGCGCGACTTTGCGCAGATCATGAGCGACGGCGTCATCACATACAGCACGGCGAAGATTGCGCTTGACCGCCTCGAGATTGACGAGCTTGGGCTTGATTCCGGCGACAGACGCATGCTGAACGCGATTATCCAGTATTATAACGGCGGCCCCGTGGGCGTGGAAACGCTGGCGGCGGCCATTGGCGAGGAAGCCGTGACGATCGAAGACGTTGTGGAGCCGTATCTGATGCAGATCGGCTTTTTGCAGCGTACCCCGCGCGGCCGCTGTGCCACACGCGCGGCTTACTTGCACCTCGGACTTACGCCGCCGGGAACCGTTGCGGACGATAACCCGAGATTCGACGTATGACACTCTTTTGGGAACGCATGCAATCGGCATGCGGGGGAACAGGTTGAAAAGAATCAAAAAAGTCACCCCTTAAAATTTTTGACATAAAAAGGAGCATACGATTATGGGAAGATTATTCGGTACAGACGGTGTTCGCGGTGTCGCGAACCATGACCTTACCTGCGAGCTTGCAATGAAGCTTGGCCGCGCGGCCGCTGCCGTGCTCATCAACAAATCAAACCGCCACCCGCGCGTCATCATCGGCAAGGATACCCGCCTTTCGAGCGACATGCTGGAAA
>ENA-ORMN01001223-ORMN01001223.1-human-gut-metagenome-genome-assembly--contig:-NODE-1223-length-26096-cov-3.946661_pt1 | contig 26096 bp, 21 predicted proteins | sample MGYA00242102_ERZ508993 | MGnify/ENA primary metagenome ERZ508993 (study PRJEB26280, sample SAMEA2338770) | human gut metagenome | biome: human gut; feature: human-associated habitat; material: faeces...
ACCGCAGGTCGCTCCTTTAATCACTCCCTGGTTTCCGCCGGGGTTCGTAGCGGGCGGCGTGAAAAGGGGTGATTCAAAGGGTCTAGAAAGGAGCCTCCAGTCTCGACCTAACGCATTCGGGCAAGCCCGGTGGAGAAAGCAAGCTGTTCGAATGAGCTCGCGAATCAAGCCCCGTCGCCTCTTCGAACTGCTCCATAAATGACAGGGCGTTTATTACCACTTTCTATTAATTGAATATTATAATTTAGTTTTTGGCCACGATGCCTGAAAGGAGAGGCGTCGTGCAAGGATAAGTACCGAAGGAGGAAACGAGGACATGGAGAGGGTTCTAAGCAGGGTCCGAAGAATCGGGGGGGGGTTCTCTCACTGCTTCTTGTAATGAGCATTTTCCCTGTTGGATTGATTTCGCTCGGAGCAGGAAGCCCTCTTGTTGGCGTAGCGTACGCAGATGACTACGATGCAGAAGGCGTCGAAATCACTCAGGAAGGCGTCACCTATACCTGTGATTTCTTGTCGAACGGGACGGTCGATATTCAAAACATTTCCGCCGACGACAGCGTGGCAACCGTCAATGTGCCTTCCTCATTTGAAAAGGACGGAAAAGCGTATACGGTGACAGCGGTGGAATTCCGCTACGAAACGAAAGGCGACAACGTCGAGCAGCTGAACCTGCCCGACACCATCCAAGACTTGGGCGGTAACTACTTCCGCAAGTTCGCGAAAATCAAAGAGCTCACGATTCCCGGCTCCGTTAAAAACTTCGACCTGTCGCTTCAGAACAGCGGAAACCTTGAGAAGCTTGTTTTCAGCGAAGGCGTCGAAGAGCTGAGCTCGAACATGATGGTCTATGGCTGCGGTAAGCTGAAAGAGATCGACCTTCCCTCCACGCTTAAGCTGATTTCGCAGTCGGGAGCTTTCTCTGGTGCAACGGCTCTTGAAAGCATTGATCTGCCCGACGGTCTAGCGTTTGCCGAAGACATCGGAAGCGTATTCTCCGATTGCAGCGCCTTGACCAGCATCGTGTTGCCCGAATCGGTCACCAAGATACCTTCTGGCATGTTCAGCGGATGCACATCCCTCGCATCGGTAACCGCCGAAGGCGAAATATCCGCGATTGGAAACAGCGCCTTCCAGGAATGCAAATCGCTCACTCAGCTCGCATTGCCGGGGCAACTCGCCTCTATCGGGTACTCCGCTTTCCAGGATTGCGAAAACCTGAGCAGCGTTCCTGATCTAAGCGCGGTGACGAGCCTTGGCTCGTACGCGTTCTACAACTGCAAGAACCTCAATTGCGGCGTTGACCTTTCTTCTCTGTCCGAGATTCCCGACTATGCGTTCTGCTATTCGCTGGTCACCGTAGAAAAGTTCAGCAGCAACCTAAAAAGCATCGGAAAGTGGTCTTTGATCTGGGCGACCGTGGCAGACGCCCTCCCCGAGACGCTTGAGGAGATCGGACCCTACGCTTTCTACGTGTGCGACCTTCCCGAAACCTTTGCGATCCCCAGTTCGGTTACTTCCGTTGGCGATGGCGCCTTCGGAAGCACGGCAGGCGTGAAGGAGATCACCATTGGCAGCGGGCTTACGTCGATCAGCTCTGGCCTTTTCGACGACAGCTCCGTTGAGAAAATCGTCATCGACAACAGCGCCGATGACGTCACCGGCGCCGAAAACCTGCCCGGCGCGGGCGTCGAGATCGTGTATCTGGTTGAATCCATCGACGACGCCGTTGGCGACACCATCTCCAACGCCGCTGGCTCAAAAACGCTCCAGGAGGTGGTGAACGAAGCTCCCGACGGCGTTGAGACCACTATCAACATCCAAAAGCACGTCAAGCTTGGCTCCACGCTGAGCATTCCTGCTGGAAAGAACATCAAGATCACCTGCGACGAGCTTTATACCGTTTTGGCAACAAGCGGTACACGCGGAGACCTGGTTGACATTGCCGAAGGCGCAACTCTTGAGCTTGCAGGGAATGTAGCGCTTCGCGGGCGCTACAACACCGGCTCCATCATTAACAGCGCAGGCGCGCTCGTCCTTTCCGACAGCGCCACCGTCTTCGACGGAACCGTTAGCTCCACGGCATCGGGAGCGGTGAAGCTTTCGGGGCCGGCCGCCTCGCTTACCATGAACGGCGGCGCTATTGAGAAATGCACCGTCGATGAGGTGTACGGCGGCACCGTCTTTGCCACCAACGGCGCGCATGTCGCCTTGCAGGGCGGCAGCATCCGTGGTAACCGCGTTGCCAGCGCCGATGGCGACGGCAACTACCTCTCTTCCGCCGGCATCATGCTCCTGGGCAACGCCCATCTGGAAATGACCGGGGGAAGCATTGCCGACAACAACGGCTATCAGGGCAGCGCCGTAATGATGTACGCACCCGATAGCGCGCAAGATGCCCGCGGCACATTCCTTATGGCAGGCGGCGAAATCCAGGACAACGCCAGCAGCAAGCTGGGCAAACGCACTCCCTCGGGCGCGGTTCACGTAGAGGGCAACGCCGCGTTCACCATGACGGGCGGCGCAATCAGCGGAAACAGCGCCGCAGGCGGCGGCAAGGGCGGTGGCGTGTGCGTAGTCGACCCCGGCGTCCAAGGCGACGGCACGCCAATGAACACCGCTTTCACCATGAAAGCAGCAGATGAGGCAGGCACGCAATCCACGGCGGCTGCCGGCACGATTTCCGGCAACACCGCTTCTGCGGGCGGCGGCATCTACTCTTATTCGGATAGCGTCGTGCTGAGCGCCGGCACCATCGAGGGGAACACCGCCTGGAACATGGGCGGCGGCATCTACAGCGAAGGCAACAACGATTATTACAGCACGCTCCACATCCAGAACGCATGCGTCACGCAAAACACCGCCAGCAAGCAGGGCGGCGGTATGTGGTTCTGCCCAACGGGAGATGCCAAGGTGTACGTCCAAGACGGTGGCCTAATCGCTAAAAACACAGCTGAAGGCGCCGGCGACGACGTCGTGTTCACCGGCCTGAAAGACGATCCCTTTACCCTGACGCTCGCAAACCGCGCTCCCGGTGGCGGCAAGGTTCTCTGGTACCAGGATGGCGGCCTGTTCCCACCCGCAGGAATGGCCGCAACCATCAACCCCGAAGTGCCCCGCTTCGTCGAGGGCGGCAACAACGGAGATCCGTTGACGTTCCAGGAGGCCCGAGCGAACGTGGCCCTCAAGTCGGTGCTGACCGAAGGCGCCTTTACCCTGGGCGCCGCGCAAACCACGCTCACCATCTCCAACAACCAGGCAGCCCTGGGCGGCGGCATCGGCGCAAACGGCGGCATCGTTATCGGCAAAGACGAGAAGTGCCAGATCCCCGTTGAAAAGATCTGGGACCACGGCACGAACCCCGAGCCCTCCCGACCTGCCGCAGTCACCGTCAACCTTAAAAACGGCGAAACGGTCATCGATTCCATGACCCTCACCGCAGACTGCGACTGGAAGGGCGTCTTCACTGAATTGCCCGTAGGCGGAAACTACTCGGTGGAAGAGGATGCGGTACCGCGGTACGCCACCGAGGTCTCAGGCAACGCAAACGACGGATTCGTGATCAAGAACGCTTTCGTTCCCGCCGATCCCGAACCGGGCGTCCCGCCTGCACCTGAGCCGGGCACGCCCAACCCCGATCCGGGCACATCCTCCTCGCCGGAGCCTGGCACGTCTGAAGGCGATCAGGGAAGCTCTGGCGACACCGGCGAAAACGGTTCGCAGCTTGCGCGAACCGGAGATTCGGCCAACATCTATCTCTGGCTTGCCCTTGCCGCCGTTTCGGCGCTGGCTATCTGCGGAACCTGTGCGCTTTCGCGTGCAAGCCGCTCTCGCGAAACGCGCGGAGCCTCAAGGGAGTAATTCCGGTACGCATGGAAATGGGAGCGGGCAATAGTCCGCTCCCATTTTTTTTCATTCCCGCAAGCCTTAGCTGCCTCAGAGATGTCTCTCGATGAGGGCCGAGAGCTACAACACATTGAATGGATTAGCTCGGTTCCGAATGCACGTAATGCGGTCTCAGTGCAAACTCTATTGCCGAATTTGCCAGTCAAGCAGAAAGCCGTAGCGGCCGACGCTCCCGTTTTTGGTGAATTCGATAAGGTTCGCGGTAGAAAAATCGACATCGTCTGGGAGCTCGTTTTCGACAATTATGACCTGGCAGTTCCCGTATTGATCGAGTATGGTGGCTAACGCGTGATGCCACCCAACTGCATATTTGCAGAACGATTTGGGCATTATTCGTTTGGAATAATCGCAAGTGGCTTGGTGCTAATCGGCTATGAGCTGTAAATGCCCTTATCGGGACAATTTGTCCCAATCGAGCTAATCCAGCAGTTTCTCAAGAGCCTTTTCGCAACGCTCCATGCACTTCAAGCTTTTCTTCATTTGGGAGATAAGCTTTTTGTCTGGCTTGTTCTCCTTATTCGATAGCTCTTCGATTTCGGTGCGCAGTTCTTCAGCGCATTTTTGCATTCCTTGTTGCGCAAGAACGACGATGTCGTAGCGTCCGTATTTCTTGACAGCGATTTCCGAACAGAATGCGAGAAGCTTGGAGCATTCGCTCTGAACAAAAGATTCAGATGATTGCGCAGCAACGGTTGCGGCTGTGGTTACACCTGATCCTGCTAGACCAAGAAGTGCGCCGCCTCCCGTAAGAATCGCGGTTCCGCCAGCCATGCCCATGCCGCCAACTGCAAGCGAACCTCCTCCAATGAAAGCCAAGCTGGCACTAGTCAACGCTGCGCCTGAAAGTCCAACCACCGCATCACCTGCGATGAGCGCTGCAATCTCAGGAGCGAAGAATAATGCGCCTCCTGCAGTCGCCGTAGTGACCGCAAGCGTCGCTACTGCTGCGGCAGCAACCTTCTTACGATTGCCGGTTATCGTTCCGATCGCATACGTGTATGCCTTTTGAATAGCCTTCACATCGGTGTTGCCAATGTAGTTCTGACCCTTGCAGAAAACGTCGCCAAGGTAGTCGGTTTTGACCTTAAGCTTCTTATAAGATTTGTTCTCTCCGGGACCGAGTTGGTAGTAAGGTGTGAATCTGGACAGTTCGAGAACCAGCAGGTCAATCCAGGAGCGATCTTCGACATTGTTGGAGATTTCTTCCATTAGATCGAATGCTTGTCTTCCGCTGCGGATGAAGAATTCGTCTCTGGTTACATTCAGAGATTCACAGACGCTGGCCTCCCATTCGCCCTTCCATTTTGATTTCGCCAGCGCCAGATCCGCCTTCTTCGTGTTCATGATGTCAAAGGCCACCATCATCGACTGGAAGGAGTACAGAAGCCTGGTTTGGTCGGAGTTGAGCGTCAAGAACCTGTATTTTTCGTAAAGCCTCTGAAGCTCTTGTTCCCTTAGCTGCTTCTGCCTTTCGTGCTCGGCCAACGCCTTCTTGTACACAGTCGTGACGTCTTCCTTGATGTATTTGGCATCAAAGAAGCAAGCGATGGCGAATCTTCCGATGCCAGGGCAGTTTATGTTCAGGAAAAAGGCCTTGGCGAATGCAGCCTTGCTTCCCTTGGACGCTATTCCGGCCTTTATGGCGCTCCCTGCAGAATTGACTGCTAGGAATGTGCCGCTGGAAACGGTGCACATTCTTGTAAGGGCTCTGTTGTTGATTGGCAAGAAGCCCTTTGGATCCAATCGGCCAAGCTCTGCAAACGAAGCTATATGCTTCGCTTCTATCTCTGAAGCAAGTCTCGAGACGGTGTAGAAAACGCGGACGACAACTTCGTTTGCGAGAACGAAAAGAGACTGTTCCAGCAATTGCGTAGCCAAGCCCATTTCCGTCCTAAAGTCGAAACGGATAGGTTTTCCTTCCGAGTCCTTGAAGTAGGTGCCATTGAACAGCTTCGAGATCCATTTCGAGAATGAGATTTCGCTTTCCTTGTAGTTGATCTTGACGTTCTTGAACAATGGCGTGGAAGAAAGCTCTTTCAGCATGGACAGCATGGGGCCGGGGATGCCGGTTCCCTTGCCGGCTTTTTGGTTCGACCCGTCTATGTCGCTAACAAGATGGAAAAGCCAATTGAGTGTTCCGATGGCGATTTTCTCTGGAACGTTGAAAAAATCCCGATGAGCATTGAAAGGCAGCGGGCAATCCTTGAACAGCAGCTTGATGAAATTGCCGTCCGTGTCGGTGCCGTAGCCAGTGCCCGTAAATTGACCGAGGATGGAAAAGAAGAGGCCGAGAACGGTAGGGTGATGCGAAAAATCTCGAAGGTGGTGTTGGAGGCCTCCTCCAAACTCGGGAGTAAGCTTGTCCTGGGGAATCGGAAACTTGTCTTCCAGAAAATTGATCGCTTTAGCTAGGACTTCGGTGCTGCACCTGCCGTTTTTGTCGAATAAGGCCTTATCGCTTGGAAGATCGCAACCGAAGGCCCTCGCTGCGTCTACGACAATCTTGTCAGCTTCTTTGCCACCGATCTTCGCTGCTTCTCCGACGGAAAGCGGCTTCCCGAGAAGCACACTGAGCAGCCCGGTCAGCAAGCCACTTCCTGCGGCGACTCCATAGTCCAGCCTACTTGCCTTATCTACCGATTCGTCGAATTCAAATTCCAGGGCTTCGAAGGGGCCAAGAATCGAGGGTTTGTCGGAGGCTGCTGGGCTTATAACGAGCATGTCGGCACTCGATACCGGGATGATTTCAATATTGCTCATGTGTGGTCTTTCTCTTGGCGATGCACCTCACGCATCGTTTTCAATTATCCCACCTTTGGTAACCGCCATAGGGGCATTCAGCTGCATGGAGGGGCTCTGGGCCAATTTGCCTCAGTTTCTTGTTGAAGATATTGCCCGAGGTGTTTTCCTGTAATCCCCAGAATAACTAAACAGCCTTTTTATATGACATTTTAGATGCATGTTTGCAAACACCCTGTCCGTTAGGATGGACCTGGCCGAATAACTTCAGGTTCAAGCTTGCCAACTACGCGTGAGCCTGTCGGTCGAGCCTGCCTGTAGTAAGAGCAGCATAAACACGGTACGGACGGTGATGCGATGTGCGTCGGGAGCAGTTAGCGCCGTACGAAGCTCGCATTTCAGTATTGGCGCTGAGCACCCTGCACCATCGAACATTGCGGCGCTTTCATAACCGCTGGGACAATCTGTTCCAGCGCGCCATCCAACCACAGCAGGTCAAAAGTGAAAAAACACCCCCGACTTCACGTGGAAATCGGGGGTATCTTGTCCAATTCATCCCGTCCCGAGTTGTAGGGCATTGCGTTTTCCCGTATGCTGCGACACTCTGCGGCACTCAGCGGATGGGAAATTGACGCTTCAAAATAGCCTATCGGCTTATTCCCACTCTACAGTGCCAACGGGCTTAGGCGTCAGGTCGTAGCAGACACGGCAGATGCCAGGAACTTCGGCGGTAACGCGTGCAGTGATGCGCTTCAACAGCGTCCAGTCAAGCTCGGGAACTTCGGCGGTCATAACATCAATGGTGTTGATGCAGCGAATGATGCAGGGCGCTTATTGGGATCCATGCAGAGCTCTTTTGAATTCGGTTGGAATGCGTCGTTGTTAGCACGACGCATATCTAATATCTGTTAATTATATCAAGTTGGGAACATTTTCCCTGATTGGGTAATGCATTTGCTCCGAAATCGATTTGGGCCTTCTGCAACTCTGCGGATGCGGATCACAATTAATAGTTTCGTCTACGCCTTATCCTACTATTTGCATACACGGCACTTCCCAGCGCCACAATGGCGGCTATAAGAAGGGTGTAACAAAAACCGACATTTGTGCCGTCTGCCGTGTTGGAGGAAGGCGAATCTGCCTCATACGTAGTTCCTGATTTGTCGTTAGAGTTGACCTGCGACTTATCGCTGCCATTTGCTCCGCTCTGATCGCTATTGTCTGGCGCGGACGGAGTGTCGCTCTTCTCAACGAATTTCCAGGAGCCGGTGAAGGTTACATTGCCTTCTGAATCTGCCGTGGTCATATCGGCATTAGTCGATTCCTTGTCGTATCCCATGAAAATCCAGGTGCCGTTGGCAACATCTACGGTTGTCTGGGACGGCGTAATTGCGTTTATTGCATCGTTATACACATAGTTGTTTGTGTCTTTAGGAAGTACCGCTAAAACCTCGCTTGGCAGCTGTTTGTCGGAAGAAGTGCTGCTGAACGTGTACTTTGCGCTGAAGTTCTTGAAGACTTTTTTGAATTGAGCCTTGTAAACGGCGTCACCCGTGACATTTTCGACCGCGGTGTGCCATGAATCGAACACGTAGTCGTACTTGTCGTCTGACGGTTTCGTAGGAGTGGGCACCGTAATTTGGTCTGCTTTCGTGCCGATTTCGTACCAGTCTTCGCTATAGATGGTGTTGCCGTCTTCATTCGCGAAGGTGATTTTCACCAAAGACGGTTTTGCGGCGGCAACCAGGCAAACCTTGCCATCGGAGCCGATGCTGGCATAGTCGGCGTACTCGTTGCGCTGCTCTTTTGCCTGCGTTGTGTAACGGGCATCTTCGTTGTCAAGATACCAGCCGTCAATCTTTTTGTTGGTCACGTCATCGGGTTTGCCCAGGTAAAGCTTGTCCATGTCTTTTGCGGCTGACAATTTTGCAACAGAGCCGTTCAAGTAGACGTCGGAAGCCGCCTTGTCTGCGCTGTTGTTACACAGTTTGGTGTTGGTGATAGTGGTGCCCGCACCTTCGCCGGAATTCGATTCTGCAGCAAAGCCTCCGCCGTAATCTGCCGCCTTGTTGCCGGTGATGGTGCATCCGTTAATGGCCAAGCTGGTGAAGTTACCATACGATGCAACGCCGCCGCCTATAGCGGCGCTGTTCTTTGTTATCGTGCAATCGCGAATTTCAGCTGCGGCAGGTGATTTCATCATCACCGCAAGCACGCCGGCGCCGTAGCCTTCCTCCTGGTTCGTTGTGTTATTGGTTATGGTGGTGTTTTCAAGGAATAAGCCCGGTTTTTCGACGGCGCCTACGTTCGGGGTGTCGGCACATAGGCCATATGCGCCGGCATAGAAATACGCAGAAGAAAGAACGCCTGCGCCATCGTTTGCTTCGTTTCCGCTGATGGTACCACCAAGGATTTGAGCGGAGCTTTGAAGGTTGCCCCATCCGCCACTGATGATTTCATCAATTGACGCAACAACGGCAACGCCGCCGCCCATATCGGTGGACTTATTGCCCGAGATGGTTCCGCCATTCATGACAAAGGATGATCCGCCGGACACGAACACGCCGCCGCCCAGGGCGGAAATCATGCGAGAGTCCCAATCGGCCTCCCAATTGGCAGTCACGTAACAATCCGTGATCTCGCCGCCGTCCATGGTGAACGCGCCGCCGTAAATCACCGCAACTCCTCCGCCGTAGCACATGGATCCACCGTTTATGCCACAGTTTTTGATGGTGCCGCCGAGCATATGGAACGTGCCGCCCTGTACGGTAACACCGCCGCCGAAGTAGTTGTTGCCCTCGCGGTCAGAGACCGTCACGCCGGAGTACATGTTGCAGGAGCCCTGAACGTACAAAAGGCCGGGAACATCGTTGCTGTTGACGTTGTCGCCGCTGATGGTAAGGGAATCGCCGCCGTTCTTGGACCCTAGATCTAACTCTGCGCCTTTATCGATAGAGATGGAGCCATACTGCTTGAGAGCAATGGTGTGTCCGTTGCCAACAATGCTTACAGGCTGCGAAGAGGAGAATGAGGCCCCCCCGTTTGAATGTCGTCGGTGAGCTCAATAATGTACTCGCCACTGGTAGCGGCGTTTACAGTAGCTACCGCATTATCGAATTCGCTGCTGTTGCTTACTTCGATAGTGGTTGGCGTTGCTGCGAATGCCGATATCGGCATTACCAATGCGTAGAGTGCTAATGCTGCAACAAAGGTCAGTGCTATGAGTATTCTGCTCACGGCATCTCGCTTTCATGGTCTTTTGAATCTGGGCCAGAGCGTGTGCGCGCTTGTTCAGGTTCGGTAAAAGGATACGAATGTGCAACTTGTTAATATAGGGCAAATCCATGCAAAATATGTCGTATCAAATCATTGTTATTGCGTATGGCTCTCTTTCCGCTTCTTTTTGGCAACCTGGTCTTTTGGGTTGCGCGTGTGGCATAAGGAGATTTAGAGGTTGGTATAAAAGTGACAGCTATCGCACATGCGTGTGCAAAGTGTGATGTTGTAACAAGCGGATAAGCGCCTCTGAGCCTCAATACGCTGGAATACCAAAGTTGAACTGAGGGTGTTTAAGGGGTATGGAAGGTGAGTTGAAATGAGGTTTTCAAATGCGCGCATTGATGCGTTCATTGAAGAAGATGTGCCCTATATCGATCTGACGTGTGAGGTGCTCGGCATCCACAATCAGCCTGGCGAAATGGAATATTTTACGCGAGAGAGCTGTGTGCTCGCTGGCACCGATATCGCTCGACGCATCATGCGAAATCTCGATTGCGAGGTTCTGACATCCAGCAAAGACGGGCAATTGGTCTCAGCGGGTCAGACCTTCTTTAGAGTACGGGGAGCAGCGGCGGATTTGCACGCCGCTTGGAAAGCGTGCCTTAACGTGTTCGATCATTTGTCGGCCGTTGCTACGAAAACACGCAGTATGGTCGATGAGGTTCATGCGGTAAACCCTGAATGCGAAGTTCTGACCACGCGTAAAAGCATGCCTGGCGCAAAGGATCTTCTTACTTGTGCGGTAATGGCGGGCGGTGCGTTTCCCCATCGCCTTGGGTTGTCGGAAACCGTGTTGGTATTCGAGCAACATCTTTCGTTTTTTGGTGGGTTCAACCGTTTTGTCGAGGAATTGCCTCGCATTAAGGCACGGTGTGTGGAAAAGAAGCTGTTTGTTGAGGCGGATGCGCAACGCGCTATAGCCCTTGCGAGGGCGAGCTCGGACGGACACGGGGTTGATGGAATCCAGGTCGATAAAGTTCCGGTTTCCGAATTGGCGGAGTTGGTTCGTCGGATACGCGAGATCGATCCCCGAATCACGATTATCGCTGCTGGTGGCATCAATCCTCAAAATGCAGGCGCCTATGCTGCATGCGGCGTTGACGGCTTGGCTACCACGGCGCCGTTTACGGCTAAGCCCGTGGATATGAGCGTTCGCATGAGGCCATTGGAGTAAACATCCGTAAGAATGTTTCCGTCATAATCTGCGGTTGTGAGCGAGTGTCTATGGGTCGCCTTTGGCGCTTCAGGCACGAAAGCCGTTCACCGAGAGAACCGAACAGAGGACATCTGGAATCATGCGTTCTGCGAAATAGTGCCTGATGTTTAGGCAGGATTGACCCTAAGTTAACTTGGATTTTCATCGTAAACTTTCGAGTCAATTAATATCGTGGGAGTTTTATGGCGGCGCGGTACGACCTTGACAATAGGGGAGGTCTTTCCAAATATCAGTATCTCCATCGTTGTATTCGCAGCGATATTCGCAATGGCGTTCTTGAGGCTGGAAGCCGTCTTTCCGCCAAGCGCTCTCTTGCCTCTGGACTTTCAGTGAGCGTGAGCACGGTCGAACATGCCTATTCCTTGCTGGTAGACGTGCATACCGTTTGGGAAGGGGCAATTGGCGATCGCAGCGATATGATTCTTGGCCACGAAGCGGTAGGCGTTGTTGAAGAAGTTGGCGAGTTGGTCCGTGATTTCAAGCCAGGCGACAAGGTCGTAGTTTCGGCTATTACGCCTGATTGGTCTTCGCTCGAAGCTCAGGCAGGCTTTCCCATGCATTCCACTGGCATGCTTGCAGGGTGGACGTTCTCCAACTTCAAAGATGGTGTATTTGGCGAGCTCTTTCATGTGAATGACGCGGATGGCAATTTGGCTCTTCTTCCTGAGGGGATGGACCTAGGTGCTGCCACTATGGTGAGCGACATGGTGCCGACGGGGTTTCACGGGGCCGAACTCGCCGATATCCAGTTTGGTGATGATGTTGCGGTAATTGGTATTGGCCCCGGTTGGGTTGATGGGCGAAGCCGGTTGGTGCGCCCGATCCATGCAACTTCGGCTTTGAGATTCCGCCTATGCAGGTAGCGAATTTTAAGCCGTTAATTTGGAAATACCGACCATGCGCCTTGCTTGTCGCATGGGCAATCGGAGCCTCTATAGGAAAATAAACGCGCGCATTCTTTTGCGAGCATGCCAATCCCTGAAAGGACACTACCATGCGTTTTGCGAAGAAGATTCTATTTATTGTTGCAGGCAGTGTGTGCCTTGCGCTTGGCTTCATTGGAATGTTTGTACCGGTTCTGCCCACAACGCCGCTTGTGCTGCTTGCAGCGTTTCTGTTTTCGCGTAGCTCGGAGCGCCTTAGTTCCTGGATTGCTCAAACTCCAATTTACCGAGCATACGTTGAGCCCTTCAAACAAAGCGGTGGTATTTCGCTGCCTAGGAAGATGAGGATCTTGGCCATCTCCTATTCGGTGATGGGCCTTAGTGCGTTTCTGGTCCAAAAGCCCGTTGTGTGGATAGTGCTAGCTGCTGTTGCGATTTTCCTAGCGGTTTTAATGCTTGCTATTATTCCCACCATTCCTAAGGAAAGGGAACTTGACCATGGTGACGGCCTCGAGCTTGATGCTGTTGCCAGAGTGCGTGAGCGCGACTAGTCCTTTTATCCCAGTGCAACGTCGAGAACCATCATCAGGCTGAACCCGATGGCAAAGAACACGGTGCCAAGGTTGGAATGCTTGCCTTGAGATAGTTCCGGCATTAGTTCTTCGACCACCACATACAGCATGGCTCCTGCTGCAAAGCTTAAAAGATAAGGCAGTGCCGCAATGATGAGCTGTGAGGCAATGATCGTAAGCACTGCACCAATGGGCTCTACGATGCCGGAAACAACGCCACCCGCGAATGCCTTTCTTCTGCTCATTCCTTCCGCTCGAAGCGGCATCGAGATGATTGCGCCTTCTGGGAAATTCTGAATAGCGATGCCGATCGACAGCGCCAATGCACTTGCTGCGGTGATCTGCGCATTTCCAGCAAGAAAGCCCGCGTACATAACGCCAACCGCCATACCCTCCGGGATGTTGTGCAGAGTCACCGCCAATACCATCATCGTGGTGCGGCTGAGTTTGCTTTTTGGGCCCTCTGACTGTTCGCTGCCCACATGTAGATGGGGAATCAGGTGGTCTAAGGCAAGCAAGAACAGCACGCCGAACCAGAATCCCACTAAAGCGGGAACGAACGAAAGCGCTCCCATCGAAGCCGATTGCTCTATAGCAGGAATGAGCAGGCTCCAAACCGACGCGGCAACCATTACCCCTGCGGCAAATCCCGCAAGGCAACGTCGTACCAGGTTTCCCAGGTTGTTTTTCATAAAGAGCACGCAGGCGGCGCCCATCGCCGTGCCTAAAAAGGGAGTCAGGATTCCAAGGATGGTTTCTATTGGCTTCTCCTTCTTTCGATTATTTATTTGCCCTTTGAGGCACGCCCCTGTTTTACGCAAAGGGATCAACTAATCAGCGATGGGCGTCTTCGCGTTTGGCAATCAGATTGGCAGCCCCTTAAGAGAACTTTTCGAGGGGCTGCCAAATACAATCCACGTTTAACCAGCTGCGAAATCTGTTTTACTCCTGCACTTTCAGCGCTTCGGACAGGCTTACCCGTTTAATCGAGCGCGTATGCATGAACGCTACTAGGAGGTAGGTGGCAAAGCCAATGCCGATGCACACAGCCATGCACCACCAGGGCACGTAGATCTCGATGTTGCCGTTGTAGGCGAGCAACATTGAGCGGAAGATTGCGGTAAGCGAGCCAATGATGAGAGGTTGGCACAGCACAAGCGATGCGACCACGCACAGCGTAACTGAGCGAATGTAGAGACGAGAAACCTCTTTATCGCGGTAGCCGAATACCTTCATATAGCTGATGGAGCGTGCGCTGCGATCGATGACGGCTTTGGTGAGCAGGTACATGAACAGCAAGAAGATGAATACGGCCAAGCCCACCATCATTCCAATCATGGAGTCCATCATGTTTACGAATTGGTTGCCCACTGCACGCATGTCATCCGGGGTTGTGTCGTTTGCGTAGTAGCGTGCGTCCAAGGTGAGTGCTTCGTTGCTAACGTATCCGTTAAAGTACGACTTGTTGTTGCTGAACATCGTGTTGAAGTCGTTGATGCTCATGTATACGTTCATATTCGAGTTCGAGCCCCAGGTGTCTTCCTGGCCCGAGAAGGTAAGGCTGTGGGTTTTGTCTTCGTACTTGTCGTAGAGGTTTACCTGTTGATTTTCATTCCAGCCGAACTTGTCTGCAAGACCCGCACCGAATACGACTTTGCCATCGCCTATATTGAGATCCTTCCAGTAACGGGAATTTGGTTGGATGCCGTAGACGGCAACGGTTTCGGTGCCGTTGTTGTTTCCTCGGTCGTATTCAAGCTGGTAGACGGCGAACTTTTCTGCTTGGTTAATGACATCAGCGCCGTTGTCGGTGGTGTTTACGGGATGAATATCGTCATCGTCTGTATCGATATCGGCGGCTTTTTCCATTAGGTCGATAGCGTCGTCGCGGTTGCATCCAAGAGCGTCGGCAATCTCATCGATAGATGCATAGAAGGCGTCCTTTTTGCGTTGTGCTTTAGAAAGGGCGTTAGTTGCTGCCTGGGTAGTTTCGACAGAAGGCGACGCCATTGCTTCATGGTATGCATCCTGTGCGGCATCTGCTGCTTCTTCCAGTTCGTCTTGCGCGTCTTCTGCGGCGGTAAGCAGCGTACCGTTGATGGACTGCAGGCGTTCGAGCACGGTCCACGCTTCGCGTTCTTCGGGTGTTCCTTCGAGTTCGAGTGGCGCCTTAAGAGTGTAGGTATGTTCGGCTACGAGGCTTGTTTCCAAATTGTCGGCGTAGTGCATCATGGTGGGCAGGATAGCCAAACCAAAGAGCAAAAGCAGGCTGGCGAAAGCAATTCCTACAAAGAGTGTGGCGAAGTTGCCAAGGTTTCGCAGAAAAATACGAAGGCGGAAGCGCGCTACGAAGCTCAGACGTTCGGGTAAGCGCACGCCGCGCTTGGTTCCCGATTTCCCGGCAGCTTCGTGACGCAGGAACTGCAGTGGCGTTTTTCCCATTTTGCGCAGAAGGCCCACGAGCGTAATGATGATAAGTGCGGCAGCGGGTACCACGGCGCACTTGAGGAAAATACTCCAGTCCCAGAACACCTGGAACGGAGGCAGGCTGTAGGAGCCGTAGTAAAGCTGGCGCATGGGCTCGGTAAAGAATGCCACTCCGAGCGCGGTACCTAGACTAGCTGCTAAGATGCCTACAATTGCCGGCAGCGCTAGATAGTGCAGGACAATCTCGCTTCGGCGATATCCACTTGCCAGAAGGGTGCCGATGATGGCGCTTTCCTGTTCGATGGTGGCGTTGGTAAGCACCACGAATACGAATGCCATGATAACGATGATGATGTAGAGCAGGGTGGTCCACATGGCCGAATCGCCTTCAACATCGTCTGCGGCGTAGCCAATTCCTTGGTTGGCGCTTGCATCGGTGAGGTCGTCGATATTTGCATCGGCATCCGCCATTGCCTCTGCCATATCTTTTTCGGCATCGGTGCGGTCTGCAACGGAAAGGTTGCGGTTGGCGAAGGTAAACGAGTAGGTGTATGTGGGTGCGCCGCCAGCATCTTTAAGCGCTTCAAAGCCCTGGGGGGAAACTTCGGCAACGCCATAGGTGATGGTGTTCACGGTGAAGTCGGAGTTATTGAGGAAAAGCGCTTGGCTGTCCGGCTGGGTCATGATGCCGCAGACGGTGTAGGCGCTGCCTTCAAGATCGACGGTATCGCCCACATGGATATCGTTGTTTTTTGCAAACACGCGGTCGATGGCAACTTCATTTTCGGTTGCAGGTTCTGAACCCTCGCAGTAGGCTGCGATGTCTACTTGGGTGCGATGCTTGTAAGTACGCAGTGTGCGTTTGGTCCCATCGTCATTGGGGAGTGTGATGGCGGCATCGATGGAATAGTTATCGAAGAGCGTAACGCCGCCCACGTCTTCAGCTGCATCTCGTGCGGCTTGAAGCTGGTTGTCGGTGGCTTCGAACGAAGTGACTAAACGGCCGTCTTCGATGGTGTATTCGTCGTGCATGCCATCGATGATCTGGCTGATCGAATGTGCGGCAAGTAGAAAGCCTGAGGTCAGAGCAATGGCTCCGCACATAAGCAGAAAGATGCCAAGGTATTTGCCGATGTTGTTCTTGAGTTCGCGGGGGAGTCGTTTGGCAAGTGGTGTCATCGTTTGCCTACCATTCGAGCTCGCAAGCGGGCACAGGCGCTCCATTTGCTGCGTCTTCCGCCAGGCATCCGTCGCGCAAACGAAGCACGCGATTTGCCATGCGTGCTATGGCGGCGTTGTGCGTGACGATAACGATCGTGCAGCCATACGTGCGGTTCACGCTTTCCATCAGCTCAAGAACCTCTTTCGAGGTTTTGTAGTCGAGGGCGCCTGTGGGCTCGTCGCACAAGATAAGGCCAGGGTTCTTTACCAGCGCGCGTCCGATTGCGCAACGCTGCTGCTGGCCACCTGAAACCTGGCGGGGGAATTTGTTGCGGTGTTCCCATAGGCCAAGCGAATGCAACAGTTCATTTATGGGGAGGGGGTTCTTGGAAAGGTGCGCTGTGACCTCGATGTTTTCGCGAATGGTAAGGTCGGGGACCAGGTTGTAGAACTGGAAAACGAAGCCAAGTTCACGGCGGCGGTATTCGCCCAAGGTTTTTGCGGAAAGCGCTGTGATCTCGCATTCTCCGACGCGGATCGTGCCGCCGTCGGCCCCTTCAAGCCCACCGATGAGGTTCAGGAAGGTGGATTTTCCTGAACCAGAGGGGCCAAGCATAACGCAAATTTCGCCTTTGTTTATGGTTGTGGTAATTCCATCAAGCACTTGGACGCGCGCTTCGCCATTGCCGTAATGCTTCTTGAGTCCGTTGACTACCAGGTAGGGGGTGTTGGCTTTCATAAGCGCTCCAATCTGTGCGGAAGGCCAACGGAGCGATCGGTGCGAGAGCAGAGTTAGCCGTGGTTAAGTTAGGTTAAGCTAACTTTAGCACAGATGCATAGTGCATACCGAAAGAGAACGATTGGGGAGATTGGACAATTACCAAGGTTTGGACTTGTTTCTTTTTGCTGTTGAATGAAACAAGGCGCCCGCCGAATGGCGAACGCCTTGTTTTTTTGCAAACAAACAAGCTGGTAAAAGCTACTTTTTGATAGACTTGAATGCTTCGGTCTGAGCCTTGATGCCGCGCTCGGCTGCCAGGCGCTCGATGGAAGTTGCGCCGAAGAAGCCATCGATACCAGGAACGTTTTCGATGATGTAAGCCGCATCCTTGGGCTCGGAGATGGGGCCGCCATGGCAGATAACGAGTGCATCGGGGTTGATATCCTTTACAACCTTTACGATGCCTTCGATGATCTTTGCGCAATCCTCGAGAGTGCGTGCGGTTTCTGCGCCGATGGTGCCACCGGTGGTAAGGCCCATGTGGGCAACGATGATGTCTGCGCCGGCCTTGGTCATTGCTGCTGCCTGCTCTTCATCGAAGACATACGGGCAGGTAAGCATGTCGAGCTTGTGAGCCTCGGCAATCATATCTACCTCAAGGCCGTAGCCCATGCCGGTTTCTTCGAGGTTCTTACGGAACGTACCGTCGATAAGGCCAACAGTGGGGAAGTTCTGAACGCCGTTGAAGCCCTGCTCCTTAAGTTCGGCAAGGTACTTCTTCATTACGCGGAAGGGGTCGGTGCCGCATACGCCAGCGAGAACGGGGGTATCCTTCACAACAGGCAGAACCTCGGCGCCCATTTCAACAACGATCTGGTTTGCATCGCCGTAGGAAAGCAGGCCAGCAAGAGAGCCGCGGCCAGCCATGCGGAATCGACCAGAGTTGTAGATAACGAAGATGTCGGCACCGCCGGCTTCAGCCGATTTAGCCGTGATGCCTGTGCCGGCGCCTACGCCGAGCAGGATGTTGCCTTCGTCGAGGGACTTGCGGAAGCGGTCGAGGATTTCTGCGCGGGACAATTCAAGCATGGTTTTCTCCTTTTTCCTTGAGGAACTGTTACTTTAATGAGCATTTTTCCAATAAGAAATACTGCCCTTATGGAAAGAGGCTCAATGAAGTTAGGGTAGTGGTGCCGCTTGGGGCACCCTCTGTAATAAAAAGACGAGAACTAGGCGTTCTCGTCTTTTTGTATCGTTATTGATTCATGAGGTCGATCAGCTTTTGTGCTGCAGCAATGGCGAATTCGTCGTCGTTCACATGGGCATCCATTTCGATGAGCTCAGCCTTTGTCGGGTCGATCTCATCGCGAAGTACTTGGAACAATGCCGCATCTTCTTCGGGACCGTAGAATGGTTGGCCTTCGGCGTCGATCATCGAAACGCCCTTCAGAGGCAGCATTACAGCGCACGGGCCAATGGACATGTTCACCTTGCTTGCGATGGCGCGCCCAATTTGCTCGTTTTCTTCAACCGTGGTGCGCATAAGCGTAACGGTTGGGTTGTGCTTGTACAGGTTGCGAGACTGGTAATGCTCGGGGACGGTATCCCACGGGCCGAAATTCACCATGTCGTCAGCGCCTACGGACACCACAGCGGGAATACCGTTAAGGGCAGCAGCACTGCAGCGATCGGGGCCAGCGTTAAGAACGCCGCCAGCAATTTCATCGCACCATTCGGTGGTAGTCAGATCGAGTACGCCTTTGATGAAGCCGCCGTTGATCAGTGATTCCATGCATTTTCCGCCCGTGCCAGTTGCATGGAATACAAGTACTTCATAGCCGTTTGATTCCAGGTATGCCTGTGCTTTCTGGATAGCGGGCGTGGTAACGCCGAACATGGTTGCGGCCACAAGTGGTTTGGAATCTTCGTGCTTGGGAGCAGTGTGCTCGAGCATGCCTGTCATAGCGGCAACTGCATTGTTGAAGATCGTTGCAGAGAAGGAATTGATGCCTGCAACGTCAACGATGGAAGGGAACATGGCAATATCGGATGCTCCGACGTACGGCGAGGTATCACCTGATGCCATGGTGGATACCATAACCTTGGGAACGCCTACCGGCAGTTTGCGCATGCCTGCGGTTGCGATAGCGGTTCCGCCCGATCCGCCCATGGAAAAGACGCCGTCAAAGCGACCGTTGGCATACAGCGTAGGCAAAAGCTTTTCGACGCCGCGCGTCATGGTTTCCGTGGCGAAGGCGCGGTCCTTCTTTTCGGCGATGGTTGACATTTCGATATCAACTGCTGCTGCTACTTCCGTGTTGGTAACGTCAGGCATGGTTTGCGGATCAAATACGCCGCAGTGGATGGTAATGGTGTTGATGCCCAGCTCTTCGAAGCGGGTTTTAACGTAGGCAAATTCTTCGCCTTTGGTGTCAAAAGTGCCAATAATAGCAACAGTTTTCATGTAAGCCTCCCCCAAAAATAGATCCCAATAGCTTCGAGAGCTATTGGCTTTTTTACAATAGATTAAGAATTGTTAGAAATCAATGAACATGTTCATCTAGACGGACGGATTAAGCTATTTGTGCATTCGTTAGAAGCGCCTCTTCTAACTTTTCTGTTGCTTGCTTATTTAAAAATAGCGTCGTTCCACCAGGTAAACAGTGTTATCTGTTCCTATTGATACTGTTCTGAAATAGGTTTGAATCCCAATTCGCTATGAAACTTTAACCGCGGTTTGGTTTATGCCATTGGGTTGTATGCTCGTCGGTGACTTCAAGCGTTGCACAGTCCACTAAATAGAAATCGACGATTTCGGCGGAAGCGGATTCTGCTCCATCTGGCGCGAACTGGTGTTTTTGTAGAACGTATTCCCGGGTCGATAATTCGCTGTGCTGCTCGTTCAGGATAATGTGCAGCTCGGCAACCTGGCTAGTTGCGCTGTTCGTTTCCCTGGAAATTACGGCATAGGGGTAGCCCTTTGCCGTAATCTTGTATTCCATATCAAATTTGTCGAGCCCAAGGTAGTTGGCAACGGCTGTCATTTCCTGTTTGTATGCTTGGTAGTCCTGGGCGGTAGGGTAGCCATCTTCGTCGATCTTTGGGGTTTCGTTCTGTGCATCAGGAATTGTTTTGCCGTTATAGGTATCTAGCTGGAGCTCTTCAATTTCCCCATCCAAGCTGAGGTTGTAGCGATAGTCGCTTTGCTCTTCGCCGAATATGGTTGCTGATGCGTGGTCGCTGCCCCATGTAGTTTCCCAGTTTTCAGGACCAAGGTTTTTGCCGTCGTTGGCAATTTCGAAGCTGCACGTTGTGACGGTTTTCCCATTGCTTTCGAGAACAAGACGGGCGTGGGTTGAACCGAAAGGCCAATCTGGTTCTCCGATTTGCTGAAAGTGCAGTTCGTAGGCGCCATCGGGAGATTCCGATACGTCGATATCGGTTGTTTTGTAATTGATGTTGTAAAGAAGTAGGCCGCTCGCCAGCGCAATAAGAATCCAGGTCCACGCTGCGATTCCCAGGAAGATTTGGATTCCCCGTTTTTTGATAAGGATGCAGCCTACAACGTTAGCTGCGGCAATGAATAGCATTATGAGAATAAGCACCATATCGGGGTTCCTTGTATCATCGTCCTTTTGGTTGGTGCTTAGAGGATAACGCTGAGCCTTTATTTCCTGAACTTATTCAATAGGAACCCGAAAAGGCTGATGCCGTCTTCTATAGTGTTCTTTGTTCTTGTGTAGTCGCCCATGGTGTCGTTTTCGATCATGCGCTCTCGATTTTCCTTCAGGATGCGCCCCTCGGCTTCGACTCTGGCGGATGCAAGTACGGAGTCGGCAAAGTATTCCGCGGTTTCTTTTCGGTTTTCGCGCATCATGCTCTTGGCGGCTTTGAGCGATTCCCGCCGCTGTTCTTTTGTTTGCGGGGATTTTTTCTGGGCGCACTGGCAGATGAGTGCCACAAACTTTTCTGAAAGCCCTTCAGATGCGAAACGATTCTCGAAGGTATTAAAGTCTGCGCACTGTTCGCCAAGCGCGACTACTTCGGCGCAGAATGCGTCCACTTCGGGCCGCAAGCCATCAGGCACGATGAGGTATTCATCGAAGTAGTGCATTTTCGCATTAACGCTTTTCTGAACGTCGGTGTTCATGTTCGTGCCCTTTCTCGCGTGCTTTTGCTGGGATGGGTGTTCCTTATCAGAGGATGCCATAGATGCTCGTGCAAGGGGAATGAACCTATGTCCCATTATTGCTGCAGGTATGCGCCCTTGTTTCCCATTTTGGATGATGGTGGTGGGGTGGTGAAAGCCGCTTCATTGTCGGTTCTGTCGCTTGTTCTTGCGTGGAGATTGGACATCGTCGATTGTGGCGTTTTCGCCGTTGAACTGCGCTGCCACGTTATAATGCTACAACGTATTTGTTGTATAGCATTTTAGTGGTGGGAGCATGTATGACTAAGAGCTACAAGGGGCTTGCTAGGGGCAACCTTTGTAAATCAGGGGCTTGTAGTTTCTTGACGGATGGAAGCCGAGCTTTCGCAACTTCGAGCATTCTCTGCATTCGGCCTGAAGCAGCCAAGGGGGAAATGGCCATTTGCGGCATCGGCTTCTCTGGCTTTGTGCGCGCCTGCATGATCGAAAAGCTCGCGAAGAAGGGGGCCTGTGCGTGATTTGCGTAAAGACTCTTACGGTTCAGCTTATTGACGCGCAGCCAGACCGTATTCGTATTTGTCGTGTTGAGGGGGAGTCTCTTGTAACTATTGTTGTTCCAAGGGAGGACCTCGCCGAGGCGAAGGCATTGCCGAATATCCCGCAACGTGGCATCTACTATTTACTTGATGAAGTCCACGGTAACGTGAGTCGCGTCTATGCGGGCCAAACCACGCAAGGCATCGTACGCCTTGATGCCCATAGGGCAAGAAAAGAGTTCTGGAATAAAGCCATCATGTTTCTCGATGACGACCAGAATATTAGCAAAGATGCCCTAGATGTTCTTGAAGCAAAGGCTATCGATTATGTTCGCACTCACGGTTCGTATGAAACCGACAATGCGGTTACGCCTAAGCCCTATGTCGATCCATACAAAGAAGAGGCGATTGAGCGTCTCCATGAGCGAATCCTATTCAGAATGGCGGTGCTGGGGTACGACTTGGATAGGGTCGACCAAAGTCCCGTGGGCGCTTCTATCGTTTTCCATACCAAGAGAAATGGGATACGCGGTGTAGGTCGTTACGATAAGAGCACCGGGCGCTTCACAGTGTTTGCTGGCTCTGAGATTGACCTCTCGAAGCCCGTGCTGAAGAATGCAGGTGTTGCTGCGATGCGGGGGAAGATTTTTGGTAATGCTAACGGACTTGTGGAGCTTGCTGAGGATCTTGACTTTCCGACGCCTAGCGCCGCTGCGGTATTTGTCCTCGGGGGCAGTCAAAACGGCTGGACGGAATGGGTGGACGGCGAAGGTAAAACGCTCAACCAGGTTTATAGAAGCGAGGATAAATAGATGAACAAGCTTGAGTGAGCGGACACCCATTCAAGCGGTTTATACCAGCGATATTGTTGAATAAGATCTTCGCTCAATTGTCTATGAGGTCTTGTTTGGTGGGATAGCGAAGGACGCCTTCTGAGTTATCCCAACCATGCTGCTTCAGAACAGTGATGACTGCCTCTTCGAAGGTGGACTCTTTATCGAAGATCATAGTGATAACTATCTACGAAAATGCGAAAGCTTTGCCTTTGTATACCACGAGGAATTATACGTTATAGGGTATTTATCAGGGGATAGTACAATATGGCTGCACCGTCTTTCGTCTTGTCCGCGTAGTGGAATGGCCATGCTGCAGCATTTGCTTTGTTTTGAGAGCTGCTTTGAGTTGTGGTTGGCGGTATCAGCGTCAAAACAATCTGAGCGTAATTTGTTGGGGTCTACGGCGCATTCGATGAGGTCTTGAACAAACAGGTACTGGCTGTGGCGGCTTGAGCACGTTATTTCTTTCGCTCGGTTTTCAGTGGTTCTTCTAATGCTTGTTGCCTTCTGACTCCGTGGGTAGGATGTAAATGTTTTCGCTGTCAACCGCGATTTGCGCTGGTTGGTTGTAGAGAGCGTTGATCTCCCGAACGCTCTGCTTAAAGGGTGAAACGTCGGGGGTCTTAGCCTGGTGAAGTTTTTCGATGAGCTTCTTTGCTTGACGATCGTTGTACTTGCGGATTCCCTCTCCAGCTCCTTCAAGGGCTTCATCGATGAGCGTATTGTCTCCGACTGGCGTTGTTGCTATGGCATGCCCGAGTTTCACTCCAGCTGATGAAAGGCCCCTCAATAGCGCGGTATCAATAGTGCCCGTGACGCTGGCTTCGAGCTTGTCGTAACACTGGGTATAGAGTTTGCGGTATGCGATAGAATCCGACTCTATTTTTGCCACAGTGTCGGCGAGTTTAGCTGATTCGAAGTTTTCTGCGAGCATGGGTTCGAGGAATAGCGAGAATGCGTGGACATAGGTGGCAAGTTGGTAATCTTTGAGGAGGTCTAGAACCTTATCTAAACGTTTGCCAACGCTGGTTCGCAACTCGATGCTATTTTTGGTGAGCGTTGCTCTTATTTGATTGCTGTAAAGTTCAATGTCCTGGGCGGAAGCTTGCTTGATATCGAGCACCTTCATATGCGCGTTTGTCATGTAGGTAGTGTTACCGTAATTCAGTCCATAGCCATTGAGGATGTCGGCAAGCGTTTTAAGATTGCCGCGCATATTAGCCTTATCGCGTTGGCGCATGTAGTCGAACATGTCATCAAGAGTCTTTTGGATAGAATCTAACTTTTGATTAATTTGCGTGAGCGCTGCCGCCATAAAGAGCATGGTTGGATCATAGGGCACCTGAACGGTACTCGTAGTTTCGCCGCTGGCTATATGAAAGCGAGCTTGAGCAAAGCTGTTAGCCGAATCTCGGTAGGATCCCATAAGCCCGCTGTTGTCTTTGAACTTCTGGAGAATTGAGGGATCGAGTGGATTGCCAAACTTGTCAGTTGGTTGAAGCAACGAGGGGGTTTAACTGTGGTGGTTACGGTGCGGAATGCTTCTGGTAGCGAAGAAAATGCAACGCCCAGTTCTGGAATGTGCTCAAGCGGGAGCTTTATGGCGTCTGAGGTATTGGTGTGCTCTTCGGTAGGGGTAAGACGGATTTCGGTTGCCACGAGCCGCTCGATCGCAATCTGTCTGCGCTCGTTATTCGTTGTTGCCTTGGGCTCTTCGTTTACCATATTGCGCTCCTGATTTGCAGTTTGTTGTCGTTATTATCTCACTGTTAGCAAGTAGTTTATCTGGGTTCGCATCGAAGGGGATGGTCACGAAGTCGGTCCTGAAATATTGACGACGCGCTGTTTGGGATTGCGAGTTCTCGTCGTCGAGGGTGTTGGCGAACTTGGGAGTTTGCCAACACCCTGATTAATCTCCCATATACGTTCCGACGAACAGTGGCGCACCGGAATGCGAGAACACGGCGAATGCGAATGGCCTGTCAAGCTCGATTATTGCAAGGTCCGTTTTGGGGAAGGTCGGGCAAGCAGCCACCGCAACTAAAGTGGTATACGCTGCACCATCGGCTCCGTTGGGGTCAAGCTTAAGTATGGTGTTTTGGGTAACCTTGCTTACCATGGCATCCGCTTTGGTAATTCCTCCTAGCTCGGCTTCTGGCGTAAAGGCTTTCCGTACTCCCAAAGAGTGAAGCGTATCCTCGAGCTCAGGATCTTCGGATTTAAGTTCTAGCTGTGGCATATAGAGTTCAATACCGCCGTCGGGGCGGGTGGCGCCTTCGTCTTCGAAACAACGCGAAATAGCTTTCCAAGCTGCTCCGCTTTTTACGAAGCTGTCCATTTCCTCAGCGTTGTTGGGCATGGCAAACACGGCTTGGGCGTCAGATTGCATGGGCCATGAAACGGCTATTTCCTCATGCGTTTTTAATAGCTTCGCATCAGAACTGAAGCCGCCCATCATTGTGATGGTGCGGCTTCCCGTTGGCGCATTGAAGACGATTTCGTCCTCAGCGTCTAGGGGATTCATCCAGTTATCCTTGAAATGCAGTGCACTTATAACAGTGAATAGGGTTTCGGCGTTAAACCCGGGTGCAGTTGAAAACTTCCCACCCGTGTTTTTGCTCAGCCATGCCGATATTTGGGACTTTGTTTCAGGTGTTCCGAACTCAACTTCAGCGGCTTGCCCGTTTGCATTTGCTATTGCTTGGGGGAAGTCTGGGCATAGGGGAGCGGTAAGCTTGTTAGCCCATACGGAGGCGGCAATGTTGAGGCTGTAATCCTCTGTAACGTACTCGGGGTGTTCTTCAAATAGTCGAGCGCATGTTTCCCGCCGTGAGTCTGCGTTCCCCAGTACCCCTTCAATCTCGTTGAGTGTTTCGCCTTTGGCGCCCCTTGCCAATACCTCAAGTGCAACGTAGAGGCTTGCCGGCGATGCAAGGAAGCTCTGTGTATTTGCGTAGCCATTGTTCAGTAGGTGAGCGGCTATGGATGCCAAACCTGGTACGTTCGCGTTGCTAGTAGAAAAAATGAACTCCGACAGTTTTGCTTCGCTAGGATTCGTGTTGCATTCCATGAAAGGCCCTTCCCGCAGTATTTGAAAGCTTGGTCCCCGATGCCAAGCTCCTCTCGTTTGAGGTCTGATATCGGGGCCTTTGCGCAAATACTAACGAAATGTCTGTTAGCGTGTGTCTTGCGGAATGGACAGCCGCACCCGCCCTCTAACGAAGCTCCACTTCGACAACGTCGCCGGCGGCGGGTTTGGAAGCGTTGGTGCCCGATTCCAGCATGTGCATCGCGTTTGCGGTAAGCGTTGCGGGCAAACCTGGGCGACCCGCAACGGGGGTGTCGGTAAGCGTTCCGTCGGGCTTCACTTCCACGTTAAGCATGCGAACAGCGAAGAAAAGCGCCCATCGGTAACCATCGGTGGGCGCTCGCAAACGGCATGTTTCTTGTTCTTAGCGCTTCTTCATTCTCAAGGCGGATGCAAACAGGGCGCCTGCCGCTATCAGCAATGCGACGATTGCAATGATTGGTGCATTGCCGTCACCCGTATGAGGGGTTGCTGCTGCTGGTTTATCGCCGGCGTCAGACTTATTGCTCGCGTTGGGATCGCTGCCCTCTGTTGGCTTGGTGTCTTCTGCGGGTGCAGCCTTTTCGGTATAGACGTTTTCGAAC
>ENA-ORMN01001224-ORMN01001224.1-human-gut-metagenome-genome-assembly--contig:-NODE-1224-length-26081-cov-5.842734_pt1 | contig 26081 bp, 19 predicted proteins | sample MGYA00242102_ERZ508993 | MGnify/ENA primary metagenome ERZ508993 (study PRJEB26280, sample SAMEA2338770) | human gut metagenome | biome: human gut; feature: human-associated habitat; material: faeces...
TGCCGGACTTCATGAAGCTGCTGGCGACCGGCATTAAGAAAAATGTCAAGTCGGTAGTGAAGGCTGTGCAGGGGCTTGCCGGGTCTATGAGCAGCAACCTGACAACCCCGGTAGATTCTCTGGGCGACTGGATGGATTCTGTGGTTGGCAGTTTTGCCACCACGATCAAGAGAAGCCAGAGCGGTATCGGCAGTGTTGCAAGGGATGTGGGCGGCGGTATCCAGTCCCAGCTGATGTCCGGGCTTTCCGGGCTGAAAACACAGTTCCAGCAACTCTGGACAGACCTGCAGGGCATCACCAAAACTGCAGTCGGCGGCATGAGCGATGAGGTGAAGCAGGGCTTTGCGGATATGAAGGATTCCATTGGAGAGCTGAGTTCTCAGACCAGTTCCCTTGGGAATGCGATCCGCAGCCTTGGCGATACCTTCAACTCGGATTTCCTAAAGAGTCTGGGCAACGGCATCAGCAAGGTTGGTGATACGGTCAATACAGTCACCGGCCTTGTGGACAAGCTCGGCTCCATGAAGAACACCATCGGAAACCTCGGTAATACCATGCAGAACCTCGGTAATTTCCTCGGTACAGAGAACGGTGGTGGTCTGCTGTCGAAGATCGGCAGTTTCCTGTCGAAGATCGGCAGTGCAGATGGCGGGCAGATCGTGTCAAAGTTTGGCAACCTGATCTCTGGGCTGACCTCCAAAATGGGCGGTCTGGGAGAGGGAATCTCCGGCATCATCTCGAAGCTGGGAAGCCTTGGCTCCAGCGGTGGGGGAATCCTGTCGAATCTGGGCGGGCTGCTTTCCGGTGTAGTGTCGAAGATCGGCGGCTTAGGCGGCAGTCTTTCCGGTATCGTATCATCTATCGGTTCTTCGCTGGGCGGTATTGCCGGGACAGTCGGCACAACGCTTTCCGGTCTGCTCGGATCTGTGGGTACGACTGTATCCGGTCTGGCCGCTGGCGCGGGTACAGCCCTTGCAGGCGTAGCAAGCTCCGCAGGTGGGTTCCTCGCATCCGCAGGCACAGCACTTGCCGGCTTGGCGGGTCCTGCAGGTATCGCAGTGGCAGCCGTTGGCGGCATCGGTCTTGGACTTACCGCTCTCTGGAAAAATTGCGATGGCTTCCGGGAAGGTGTCACAAATATCTGGAACAAGGTTACGTCGGCATTCTCGAATGGTGTGAATGCCATTAAGAATGGTATCTCCAATGCGGCATCGGCTATTGGCAATGTGGCATCGTCCATCTGGGGTGGTATCAAGAACGTGGCTTCTTCGGCAGTCAGCTGGGGCAAGGACATCGTTGGCGGTATCGCGGGCGGTATCAAGAAAGGCGTGAGCTGGGTCGGCAATGCGGTCAAGAGTGTGGCAAATGGCATCCGCTCGTTCCTGCACTTCTCTGTGCCGGATGAAGGGCCGCTGGCAGATGCCGACACCTATATGCCCGACTTCATGAAGCTGCTTTCCGGCGGCATCAAGAAAGGCGAAGGCGGACTGATCAGCCAGATCAGGTCGATGGCAGCAAAGGTACAGCAGGGTATGGAGGGCATCAGCTCCTTCAGTCTGCCGGAACTGACCTTGCCACATTTCGATGGCTCCGGCTGGAACTTCCCGCAGGCGGCTCTGGCCGGAGGTGGCACCACCCGGACGACCAACCTTGGCGGTGTGTATATCACAGTCAACGGTTATAATGCCCGGAACGACGATGAACTCGCACAGACCGTTGCGGATAAGATCAACGGCATGATCCATGAGGATGATTCGGTCTTCAAGTAAAGGAGGAGATGCGTATGGGCTATAACACCCCAAAGCAAACAGTATCACAGTTTCAGTTAAAAGACAGATATGCCAGACAGTATCTGTCGTTTGCCGGGAAGTCCAGCAAAGATTTCCTATTATATTTGTCTGGTCCCGGTGTGTATGATTCCCCGGCTGCGGATGTGGAGAGCACCTCCGTACCCGGCAGGAACGGAGACATCCTCACCGAGAATGCAAAGGCAGGCCGCCGCAGATATCAGAACGTGGATATCAAGTATAAAGTTTTTTTCTTCAACGGACTGCCAGCTAAGACAGCAGCAGTCAAGGCATGGCTTCTGTCGCCGGTGGGATATCAGAAATTGCAGGATACCTACGACCCGGATTTCTTCCGGATGGCAGTCTGCAAGGATGCCCTTGCCTTTGATGTGACTGCTCAGAAAGCCGCTGAGATGGAGCTGGCATTTAACTGTAAGCCCCAGAGGTGGAGCGTGGACGGGCAGCGGACGATCCGGCTGGATGGCAGGTCGACCTTAAAGAACCCCTTTGCTTTTCCTGCACAGCCCATCTTCAAGGTTTACGGAGACAGCGGCGGCGAGCTGTATGTGGGGGAAGAGAAGATCACCATACACAGCATCAAAGACTATGTGCTGCTCAACTGTGAGACGCACAATGCTTACAACGCTTCCGGCTTCTGCAATGAGACCATCCTTTCGGATGACTTCCCGGAACTGCCGGAGGGAAAGACACAGATCACATGGACAGGCGGTATCACGGCGGTGGAAGTCATTCCCCGTTGGTGGACGCTCTGAGGGGAGGTGCAGCCAGTGATCCCGTGTTTATATGATTCCAGAGAAATGAAATTTGATAATAACGGCATTGGAAAGCTGGCAGATGCACAGTCTTGTACCGTGACTGAAAAACGAAACGGCAGCTATGAGCTGAAGCTCATCTGTCCGGCAGATGGAATCCATGCAGAGATGCTGGAGGAGGGAAACGTCATCCTTGCCAAACCATCTGATACGATGCAGCCGCAGCCGTTCCGAATCTACAAGATCACGACTCCGATCGATGGAAAGCTGGAAGTTCAGGCACGGCATATTTCCTATCAGCTCAACTTTATTACAGTTTCCCCGTTCTCAGTGAGTGGGTGCGCAGGAGCGGTGCAGGGGCTGAAAAGCCATGCGGCTTCCGACTGTCCGTTCTCAGTTTGGACAGATGTGGCATCCAGTGCGATGTTTACTGTGTCCGTTCCGGCATCTTTCCGTAACTGTCTGGGCGGTATGGATGGTTCGGTATTGGATACTTTTGGAGGAGAGTTCGAGTGGGACCGCTACACAGTCAAGTTTCACAGAGCCAGAGGTGCGGACCACAACGTTCATATCGTCTACGGCAAAAATCTGACGGATTTCAAGATGGAGAAATCCATCGAGAATACCATTACAGGAGTGCATCCGTACTGGGTAGACAACGAAACGCAGGCGGTTATGGAACTGCCAGAAAAAGTGGTCATGGTCAGCCGAAAATCTGTGCCGTATCAGAAGATTACGGTGCTGGACTGCACCAGTGCCTTTCAGGAAAAGCCATCGGAAGCGGCTTTGCGAGAGTATGCACAGGACTATATTGATACGACCAGCCTGACAGAGCCGGAGGTCGACATTAAAATCGACTTCATTCAGCTTTGGAATACACCCGGATATGAGGATGTTGTACAGGCAGAACAGGTCTCGCTCTGTGATACGGTTCATGTGTATATCTCGAAGCTGGGCATTGAAGCCAGTTCCAAGGTTACAGAAACCGAATATGACTCGCTTTTGGAACGGTATAACAGCATCACGCTGTCGAATTCTACGGTCAGCAGCCGAAATTCCTCCCTGACAAGCTCCCTTAACAGTATCCGAAATACAGCAACCGCCGCATACGATACCGCAGTCCGTGTGGAAACAGCAGTGGGAGAGCAGATGGGCGGCATTTCGGCCTCCATTATCTATGATGGTGCGCTGTTTGCTGCACTGTTCGGCCTTCATTATAAAAATGAGACGGACAGTAAGGGAAATACGACTCGGTACGCATTCAACGCAGCAACCCTGAAACAATCAACGGCTGCGTGGAAGAATAGCCCAGCCGGATTTTTTGTTTCCACAGATGGAGGGAAGACATGGGGATATGGCTGGGAGTCAGATGATTCCGCAGTCAAAACAGCAATCCTGCTGGAGCAGACACTCAAGGAACTGGACGACCGTTACAAAAAAGCAGCCGAGCTTTCCGAGGAGTTGCTGGAGGAACTGGATGAGCGGTACAAAACAGCGACCGCTATTTCTGTTGAACTTCAGAAAACACTCGATCAGCGGTATGAAACGGCAAAGAAGCTGTCCAAAGAACTGTATGAGGAACTGGATAAGCGGTATCGCACCCTAACAGAAATCTCAGAAGATCTGCAGAAGGAGTTGGATGAGAGATACAGTGTGGCGAAGAAGCTGTCGGAAGATGTCGAAAAAGAACTGGATGAAAAGTACCAGCCCAGCATCCCGGTGTCGGAAACCGCGCCGGAGACCCCGGCAGCAGATGCGCTCTGGGTCGATAAAAAGAACCTGCGGTTGAAACTCTGGGACGGAGAGCAGTGGCAGATGCTTGGGTATGAACCGGAAGAACCTGATCCAGAGCCAACGGAACCGACTGAGCCGACCACACCGACCGATCCTGAGACCCCGGATATCGAAAAGCCGGGTAGTGAAGATAAGGATACGGAAAACAAAGAGGAAACAGATAACAAGGAGACGGATCAGGAAGGAGGAAGTTCGTAATGCTTACAGGCATTTATCAGGAAGTGGAATTGTCGCTGACGGAAAATCTCATCCCGGTGACGGTTCCGGTCAAGCAGTATGACAACAAGGCGAGAAAAGTTCGCTGTGTTTTGTATAACAACTCTGTGGAATATACCGTGCCGCAGAATTGTATTGTAGCCTGTTCCGGTACCAGACCGGACGGTACGATCTTCCACTACACGAGCGAAACCGCGCCAGACCTTGTATTCGTTGAGAAGGGAGCAGTCCTCTTTACGATCACGACCTTCATGACGGCGCAGGCTGGACGTTTTCCGCTGGATGTTGTTATGCTCAGCACAGAAGGTGATGTCCTTGGCTCATTCTCCCTTACATTAAAGGTGGAGAGGGCGGCCATCAATAACGGCAAGATCGCTACTTACACATTTACAGCATTCCTGAAAGCTGTTCGGGATGGCATCCGAAATCTGTTTATTGACAAGGCAGGCTGCTTTGGCTTTGAGTCGGATGACGGCCTTGGGCTGAGTGATAAATCGGAGTCCAGTTCCGTAGAAAAGCTGTGCCGTGAAATCGTGGAAGGATCGATTACGGAGGATGGTTATTTTGCATTTGAAACAAAATGCGACCTTGGGCTGATATTTACGACTGATGAGGAAGGACATCTGGTCGTGGAATATGGCGAGGATGATGCGTCAGTGTAAGGCTGACAGAAAGGGGTAATATGGCAAAATACACAGGCCGTCGGATCGTTCCCAAACATGCAGGCGAATGGGACATCCGGAAAGAATATGAAGAGCTGCAGATCGTACTGGATACAGACAGCGGCAACAGTTTTATTTCCAATCTTCCGGTGCCGAAAGGAACGGCTCTGAGTGATGAGAAGTATTGGAGTCTGTTCAGCCTGCATAGTGAGCAGATCGCAGAGGCAGAGGAGCACCTGACCCAGACGGCTGAAGATATCCGCTCAGAGCTTTCGGAAACGGAAAACCGGATCAACAAAAATGTATCCGACACAGAAGGCCGTATCAATGAAAGTCTCTCCAGCACAGAAAACAAGGTAAACACCAGCCTGTCTGAGACAGAAAACCGTGTGACTGCGCGTGTGGAGAATGCAAAATCGGATCTGACTGCAAAAGTCGCAGCGGCAGAGCAGCAGATGAATCAGAGTGCCCAGAATGTCGCACAGACAAACAAGACCCTGAATGCCCGGATGGATCAGATTGCAAAAGGGAGAACCTCTGACACAGAAGTCCTTGATGCAAGAGTGGACTCGGAGGGAAATACCTTTGACAACCTTGGGGCAGCGATCCGTTCCATCTATCCGAAAGCAAAAGAAGGGCTGGATGCACTGCAGGAATCCAAGGTGGATGCAAACTATGATGCGACCGGTGAACTGACAGAAGGCATTACAGTCAACACGATCAATGGAGAAACGCAGAAGTTTGAGCATGTCCAAACGACAGCACTGATCCCTGTAGATACGGCCTGCCAGAAAGTCTACTATACCGGGCAGGTGTTCAACTGGATCGGAGTTGCGGGCTATGATGCCAATGGCACGTTTGTGGCATCCATTCTGGATTCCAGGGACACAGAACAACCGCAGGAGTACAAAGAAAAGGAATTGGAGATCCCGGAAGGGGTATTCCAGATCCGGGCAAGCTCCTATGCGAAGGACCTGAACCTGAAGGTCTGCGGAGAGTCTGTAAAGCTGTGGAATCAGGTTCAGAGGGAGCGACAGAACCAGAAAAAGATGGCAATCGAGATCGAAGCACTGCGAAGTGCGGATGATGCGCTGGCAAAGGAAACGATGACCAGTTTGAACCTGCCCTTTTTATATGACGGTGTCAGCAATATCTGGGAAGGCAGTAGCCCGGTACTCCAGACCTACTATGTGCCGCTGACTGTTCTGCAAAGCTCGTTTGTACAGGAAATCCAGTTCACACTCCGAACCATTGGGGAGACGACCCTGACTGCCATGCTTGAATCGGAAGAAGGCGAGGTGTTCCGCCAGACGGTAGAACTGGTGAAGGGAGACAACAAGATTGTCCTGCTCCTGCACCGATTTATAGATGAAGGAGCATACAGACTGCGTGTACGCAGCACAGACAAGGTGCTCTATTATCCGGTGCGTCCGAGTACCGGAAAAGAAATCCGCAACGATTTCTTCAGCAATGAACCGTCCGGAAATGTGGAGTATGATTACAAAAACCGCCTGATCGTCTTTATGGGCAAGATCCTGATTGGAACAGGTAAGGTGGATACGACGCTATCTTATTCCGGCATGGCTGCGGATGCTGCTGTTGTAGGACAGGCTTTCAAGGACGAGCGGGAATACACGGATACGCTGGCATCTGGCAAGCTGGATGCAGTCCGTAGCCGGAACCTGCTCGACCCTTCCAGGTACCGTCCGGGATGGTTTGCCTTTGTACACTCGTCCATCATTCAGTATCATGCAGACAATCTCCGATATGGTTCTACGGATTATATCCCGGTCAGTGAGAAAGGTCTTGTGACCAAAGGCTCCGGCACGAACGGTGTAACCAGCCAGGTCGTGTTTGACAAGGCGAAGAAGGTGCTCCGCTATGTGGATGCCAATGACCAGTACACCTATCAGGAAGGCGATGCCTATGTGATGTTCTTCTATATGGCATCTTCTGGAGAGAAGCTCTGCATTGTTGAGGGAACGGAGTATGTATATGAAGCATACACGGATTATAAGCCGCTGGATGATCTGAAACAGGAACTGAACTCCCTGCAGACGGAGGCGGATAACCAGAAAAAACAGATGGCAAATCTGACGACCCGGCTGGATCAGCTGGTGGCTGTGCCGGAAAAGAAAGACCTTCGCCTTGTCCCGGCGGCTCCGTTGTATACGGTCTGCAATAACCTTTCGACCGCCAGAAATTATCATGTTTCAGTCTGGGTGGACCATCTGATCGTTGAGACAGGCTGGAAGGATAGAGCGGCTGGTTTTGGTACGGAGATGGAGGAGCGCTTTGACCTGTATTCACCGTTTACCAACACGGCAATCAACAGCGGGGAGGATGTTCTGGAACAGACGGTAGAGAAATCGTTTGTGTCAGATGTCTATAAGACGCAGAAACTCAAATTCAAGCACCGCAGCACCTTGGCCAGTATGGGAAAGAACCAGTTCCCGAAGATCCTTGTCATCGGTGACAGTGTGACGGATGGGTATCTGGCCGGTGTTGGGAAAACAGATGCGGATCTTCCGACCCACTATTGGTCGTGGGTGCGCTACCTGTTTGATCTGGACCACAAGGACGCGAAAGCGGCAGAAACCGAATATCGCTGTCTGATGGTCGGCATGCCGGGAACAGTGAATGGGAAACACTACGGTTCCTCTTCCTCGTACAAATTGGATGGAAAGACGGTTGTGAACTATGCGATGGGCAAGGGCGGCTGGAGTGCAGAAGATCTGAACCTTGCAACTTTTGAGAGCGCATCCAATATTAACCCGTTTTATGATGAAAAGACGAAAGGCTTCTCGCTGAAGGCTTGTCTGGATAAGTACAGGACGTTGGCGGATAACGGCATGACCCGGCTTATCCCTGGCGAAACCGCAGGCACGGAAGTAAAAGATGCCAACGCTTATGACCTGTGTACGCCGACCCATGTTGTGATCAACCTGAACCATAACAGTTCCCTTGCAGAGTACAAAGCCAATATCCCGGATATCGTGAAAACGATCAAGCGTGAGTATCCGGATATCATTGTGATCCTTATGTCCATTGATGAGACCGGTACTTACTTCCCGGCAAAATACCCGGAGTACCGGGCTTCTGAGATCACGCTGGGCGGACTTCACAGCAAGAATGTGAGCATCTACCAGTATTTCTGCGATGAACTGCAGGATGAGGCAAACGGTGTCTATGTATGCAGTGGGCATCTGATCCAGCCTGCCGTGGAGAGTTACCCTACACTGGATTATGTGTCTGCGGATTCGGTCGGCAGACAGAGTGGCAGGGTACTGCACATGGCATACGGCCGGGGTCAGTACGGAGGCCCCAACTGGCATCCGAACAACTACGCACACTGCGCATGGGGCTATCAGCTGTATGCGCTGGTCAAATATACACTGGCACTACAGGATATGAAGTGATGCCGGGAATATCCCGGAGAAAGGAAAAGCTATGATGAACCGTAATAATTGTCTGAAAATTCGGGGGGGTATCGGATTATCTGACCTGTGCAGTGATCTGATCTCTTCTGTGCTGAGGGGAGGTGTGTTCTATGCCTAAGTATGTTGGCAGACGCATCGTCCCGAAGCATGGCGGCATCTGGGACAAGACAAAAGAGTACGAGGAACTGATCATCGTGCTGTGTCAGGAAACTGGTGTCAGCTATATCTCCAAGCTGCCGGTCCCGGCTGGAACGGAAATCTTTAATGAACACTACTGGGCTGTATGCAGTCAGTTCAGTGAGCAGATCAGGCTGGCAGAGGATCATCTGACTCAGACAGCAGAGGACGTTCATACGGAACTGACAGAAACAGAAAGCCGCATCAGCAAGAATGTGTCCGAAACGGAAGAAAGGGTCACCCAGAAACTCACGGATACGGTGCAGAACGTGAATGACAGTCTGAGTGATACGACCACAACGCTGACAAAGAAGGTGGCGGATGCTCAGAAGCAGCTGGAGGATGGACGGACGGCCATGCAGCAGAGCGCAGCATCCCTGAATTCCAGGATGAACAGCATTGCATCCGGTAAGACTACGGACAAAGAAACTCTGGATGCGAGGGTCGATTCGGCAGGGAAGACCTATGACTCATTTGGTGCACACTTACGGTCCAGAGCCGATAAGTTCTATGCCAACGGTATGCCTTTCTCTTATACAGGAGCAGTCAATCTGAATACCGCAGAGCATCAGCTGGAGTTTTCTGGAAACTTTATCTATCTGGGTGCGAAGGGGAATAAGCTGCTTACGAAACCAGAGCCGGTCCCGTATAACCCGGATGCTCTTTTGACCTATATCTCCTACGATACAGTGGAAGGGACGCTGGTTACTGCAGATTGGTCGGATTCTCCAAAAGAGAATGATGTCATTGTTTTTGTAGTGGACTGTAAATATCCGGAACGGTCTTATGGTTATTTTCCGTTCAAGGTGGATGGCAGGATGCCGTTTGGCGACCATACGCTGTCCGGCACGATGCTCCGGGATAAATCTGTGGACGGCCAGAAACTCCTGGATGCTGCTGTCACAAAGGATAAACTCGCAGATGCCTGTGTAAGCGCAGCAAAACTCGCAAGGGATGCGCTGATGTCGCAGAGCCTTGAAGTTCCGTTCCAGCCCTGTGCCTTTTCCAAAGGGAAATGGGAGATCGTGGATGAAGGAGCCACCATCCATCATTTTCTGACAGAATATGAGAGCGGGTATTATGGCGGCGGCATCAAAGTTCCCCGTGCGGAGCGGTTTGATAAGCTCTATGTCGAGATGGATTACTGTAACGACCAGCTGATGCACTACTATGTGGTTGGTTCAAAGCTGGTGAACCTTGGGTCGATTGCTTCTACAGGTGGAGAGCCCAAACGGATCACGCTTGAAATTCCATCCAAAAAGCTGGAAGATGCCGGGTATAAGGATGACTATATCCAGATCGTGTTCACGAAGAACAGCACCTACGATATGACCATGTCCAACGTAAAGGCACATTACTTCAATGTGAAGGGCAGCTACTTTGGGGAAGATTACAGCCTCCTTCACGAGCAGGCTGACACCAATACAAAGGATCTTGCTGCTTTGTCGGAAAAGGTCAGTGTAAATGCGGATGCGATCAAAACGGCAGATGCGAATATGCAGAACCTTTCCAAAACGATCAGTTCCGTGTCGACGGATATGCAGGTGGTCATGAAGCAGAAATCGGCGTTCACTGGAAAGAAGATCCTGTTTTTGGGAGACAGCATCACGGCACTGAACACATCGGAGCGTGGCTGGGTAAGGTACTTCAATGAGATCATCCAGCCGGCACAGTTTGTGAACCTGTCGGTAGCCAGTGCCAGATGGTGTGATTATGAGGACAGCGTTTACGATGGTAACCCGGTCTTTTCCGGACCTGACCAGAACCACAACAATGTCATGGGCAATCAGGTGGAGAAACTCATCCGAGGCAGGGACAAGACCAGTCCTCACTACAAGGAAGTGACTGCCTACGCCGACTTTGATATGATCCTGATCGCCTGTGGTACGAATGATGGCATACCTTCCGGCGATATGGAAGGCTCTTTCACTTCAGAGAATGAAATGGTCGCCGTCGAAGAGCTGGACCGCAGGGTGTTTGCATCGGCATTCCGGTACAGCATCGAAAAACTGCAGCAGCTGTACCCGGCGGCAAAAATTTATATCTGCACGCCAATCCAGGGCTATATCACGACCCGGAACTATGCACAGACTAAGGCAAAGGGCGATTATCTGAAACTTCTTGCTGGCAGGATGTCTCTGGAAGTCATTGACACTTTCTACTGTGGTATCTGTGACATTTACGAGAAAAAGAATGCCAATGGCCGCTACCTGATTGATGGTCTCCATCCGAATGTGGCAGGTGCAAAGAAGATCGGAGTGTTCAATGCCAGTGCGGTGATTGCCAGCTATCGATAATCAAATCCCACGGCTTGTCCGTGTTTTTATATACAATCCATATCAAAGGGCAGCTTCGGCTGTCTATTTTTATTGCCCGGATACGGGCGGAAAGGACGGAATTATGCAGAATGTGATCGACAAGATTGAATGGATGTTCGCAGGTCTGGGTGGTTTCCTGGGCTGGTTCTTCGGCGGTTTTGACGGCTTCCTGTATGCACTTGTAGTGTTCGTGGTCTGTGACTACTTCACCGGGGTGCTGGCGGCAGCGATCAAGCATGAGCTTTCTTCTGAAGTTGGCTTTAAGGGCATCGCCAAGAAAGTATGTATCTTTGTGCTGGTTGGTATTGCCAATATCATTGACACACAGATCCTCCAGAATGGAGCCGCCATCCGCACCGCTGTGGTGTTCTTCTATCTGGCAAACGAGGGCCTGAGCTGTCTCGAAAACGCAGCGGTGATCGGTCTTCCGGTGCCGGAGAAGCTCAAGGAGATGCTGGCACAGCTGAAAGACGAGCGCGATCAGGACAAAATCGACAAGCAGTAATCAACCGGGAGGGGCGATAAGCCTCTCCCACATTTTATTTAGGAGGAACGGACCATGAGTATGAAAGAATATCCCGCAAAGCTGACGACCGGCTATTACCGTGTGCGTGAGGACTGGGAGGATGAAGCATCCCAGCTTGGCGCATACCGTCTGCTGGCGAATGCAAAAGCCAAGTGCGATGAGAATCCCGGCAGCCGTGTGTTTGACAATGACGGCAATGTGATCTACCCGGAGGAGGCTGTGCCGGTGACAGGTGCAGAAGAAGCGGAGGAAAAGCCGGTTATGGACGAGCCGGAAGGGAAAGCACCGGAAGAGGAATCTTCGGAAGAGAAGGACACCCCTGTGACGGATGAGCAGAAAGAGGAAGCCGGAAAGGAAGAGTATCCGACTGCAGAGGAACTCCCGGCAGCGATCGCCTATGGCAAGCTCAAGACTCTTATGAATATCCGGGAAATGCCGGATACCAGTGCAGAGGTTGTGACCATCTATAAGAAGAATACGCTGATCGAGATCGTGGAGTTCTGTGCGGGCTGGCTGAAGATCAAATGCCCGGAAGCAGCAAGTGGTCTGGCTTATGTTCTGAACAGTGCAGACACCTACGCATTTACAGCAAGCAAAATCTATAAGGTGGTTCCTGGGGACAACCTCTGGAAGATCGCAGAGAAGGAACTGGGGGATGGAAGCCGTTGTGCCGATATCCGCGCACTGAACGGTCTGACTTCCAATGCCATCCGGGTCGGTATGAAGCTGCTGATCCCGTAAACGGTGCATTTCGACGCTTTTTTAGGACTTCAATTCCCAACAGCATAACTGTATACTAGGGCTGAGGTGATGAAAATGAACGAAGTGCTCATGGCAGAAGATGTGTTAAGACCGTATGGCATCACATTGTATTACAAGGGCTGCGAATATCTGAGGGATGCAATCATCCTGCACTGGCATCAGCCGAACCTGATACCAGGCCAGCTCATACAGCTTGTTGCAAATCAAAAAGGGGCTAAGAAGAGTAGTGTCCTCGGCACCATTTCTACGATCGCAAACGTAGCGTGGAAAGTCAATGGGACAGGCGGCGAAAAACCGATGTCTGCCATGAAGTTCGTCTGTAGGATGCTAGAAGAAGCGGATGGGATTATAAAATAACAAAATAACCACAGCACGAGACTCGGAGTGATCCGGGTCTCGATTTTTTTAGGAGGAATCGATATGGGATACACCAATAGTCCACTCGTTGTTTACACCAAACTCTCCCCGAACCATTCCGGGCAGAGAACACACAGCATTGATCGCATCACGCCGCATTGCGTGGTAGGCCAGCTTTCTGCAGAGAGCATTTGCGGATGTTTTACCAGTCCGACCCGTCAGGCCAGCTGTAACTATGGCATTGGCACGGATGGCCGTGTTTCTCTGTGCGTGGAGGAGAAGAACCGCAGCTGGTGCTCGTCCAGCAATTCCAATGACCAGAGAGCAGTCACCATCGAATGTGCCAGCGACATGAATGAGCCGTATGCGATGAACAGCGCCGTATATAACTCGCTCGTTAAGCTCTGCATCGATATCTGCAAACGTAACGGCAAGAAGAAGCTCCTATGGCTGGGCGACAAGAATAAAACCCTCAACTACGCTCCGGCAGCAGACGAGATGATCCTGACTGTTCATCGCTGGTTTGCCAACAAAAGCTGTCCCGGAAACTGGCTGTACGCCCGTCTGGGTGATCTGGCAGCAAGGGTGACGGCGGCACTTGGCGGTTCATCTTCATCCGGCCTGCAGGCATCTTCCCTTAAGAACCTGTCTGAAGCCGAGGCAGTGGCAGAGATCGGTCCATTGTTTACCGAAAACCAGAAGCAGTCCGGCATCCTTGCCTGCGTGTCGATGGCGCAGTTTATTCTGGAGTCCGGCTACGGTAAGAGTGAATTGGCACAGAATGCTAATAACTGCTTTGGCATGAAGACCTCGCTTTCCGGGAACAGCTGGAGCGGCAGCAGTTGGGATGGCAAGTCGGTCTATACCAAGAAAACGCAGGAGCAGAATGCCGATGGCAGCTATGTCACGATCACCGCTGATTTCCGAAAGTACGCCTGTGTGGAGGACTCCATTGCCGACCATGCGGCATATCTGCTCGGTGCGATGAATGGCAGCAGGAAACGTTATGAAGGTCTGGCAGGATGCACGGATTACAAGAAGGCTGTGCAGATCATCAAGGATGGCGGCTATGCCACCAGCCACACCTATGTGCAGAATCTCTGCAATATCATCGAACGCTGGAACCTGACACAGTATAATGCCTCAGCCCAGAACCAGGGAGGTAACATCTCTGGCTGGTATCGTGTGCGTAAGAGCTGGCAGAATGCAGCTTCCCAGAAAGGGGCGTTCCATGATCTGTCCTATGCGAAGCAGTGTGCGGATGCGAATCCGGGGTATACGGTTTTTGATCCGGCCGGCAAGGCGGTCTATCCTGTGAACCAGACTGCATCTGTGCCGTATGCGGTTCGAGTGTCCATCAATGACCTCAACATCCGTAAAGGACCAGGCACAAACTACGGCAAGACCGGTTATTACACCGGAAGGGGCGTGTTCACCATCGTGGCAGAATCTGCTGGTGCTGGTTCTGTGAAAGGCTGGGGCAAGCTGAAATCCGGTGCAGGCTGGATCGCACTTGACTTCGCAGCACGTATTTGACCTTCATGGGCTTTCCTGAAAAGGAGAGCCTTTTACATACAACGCAATCGTCAGTTCTGCCCGATTATATGGGTAGATATTCTACGATTTATAGTTCGGATATCACTTGCTATAAGTGCCGGATAGAGCAAATATGTCACTACCCGAAGATAGGAAAAGGCGGTGGCATTACCACACGTTTTCCTTTCGGAAGGAAAATCTGACGAAAGGAGAGGACGATATGGATTCAAATGCTTTTCTGAATGACTTGATGTCAAAGATGAAGCTGCCGGAAGCAAAAGGAAAGAAAAAGGCAGAACAGAGTGAATCGGTGGCGCAGATTCTTGCCGCAATGCAAAAAGTCAGGGCTGAGAAAAAGAAGCCGCCCGTAACCAGCTATGAACCAGTAAAAGAAATGCCGGTGAATGAGCCGGAGAGTATGGAAGAATTCTCCCAGCTCGCATCCGATGTGATGCAGGAATGCCGGCCGTCAATGCCTACGGTGAAAACAGCAATTTCAGAGAAGACTGTTCGGGTCGTCGCATATATCCGTGTTTCCTCCACCAATCCGGCACAGGAAGATTCGTATGAAATGCAGGAACGCTACTTTATGTCACTCCTGGCAGGAAATGCGGGGTGGACATCCGCCGGCATTTATTCCGATCATGGTATTTCCGCAACAAGCAGAGAAGGGCGGACAGGTTTCAACCGTTTGCTCCGACACTGCAAGCAGGGAAAGATTGACCGGGTGATCTGCAAGTCCATCAGCCGTTTTGCCCGAAACACGCAGGACTTTCTTGTGGCATTACGGACTCTGAAAGAAAACAATGTCACGATCCTGTTTGAGCGGGAAGCGATGGATACAGCGGATGCTTACAGCGAGTTCATCCTTACTACGCTGGCTGCCATTGCCCAGGAAGAGAGTCGTTCGATTTCAGCAAACATTGCATGGAGCAATCAGAAACGGTTTCCGGCCGGAAATGTCTGCAACAAGGACATCTACGGATACGAATTCCGCAAAGGGGAGTATACAGTGAACGAGAACGGATACCGATACCGGGCAGTGTTCATCATCCCGGAAGAAGCAGAGATTGTTCGGATGGTGTTCCGGCTTTTTACAAAAGAAGAGCTGAGCTTCACACAGATCGCCCAGAAGCTGGATGCCCTGCATATCCCGCCGCCGAACAGCGGATGCAGACAGCGGCAAAAGCGGAAACCGACTGTGCTGCCAGCTGGCGCACTAAAGGAAGAAGATAAGCGGGGGTGGACGGCAACGGATGTTCGGTACATGATCGCAAATGTTCGTTACTGCGGTTCCGTACTTTGTCAGAAGACCTACACCGATCACAGGAATGGGCATAAACAGAAGGTCAATAAGGGGGAAAAGCCGAAATACCTGATACGAAATCATCATCCGGCTATCATTTCGGAAGAATTGTGGCAGGAAGCACAGGAAGTCTGGAAGGCATACACGGCAAAGTATAGGGGCATCGAAAAGGGAAGAAACGAAAGAAACTATTCCAAGCTCCTGCTGTGTGGAGAATGCGGACGGTATTTTCAAGGCCATTCCACAACAAGGACAACCATCTGGCGGTGTGCGACGAAGCTCGCCCAGCAGGGACAGAAGCGCTGCCGAATGGAACCAATTTATGAAGAGCAGATCCAGACGCTGCTTTGCAAAGCATTTGCCGAAAAATTCAAGCTGGGTGAGAAGATGGATGCAGAAGTCCATGAGGTCATGCAGATGATCTCCAAAGCACCCATTGATAATGCGAGAAATCAGGCATTAAAGAACCTGACTGAGAAGCTGAGAGAGATCCATGATTTCGACCATATGGAGCAGGAAGGGGATTTTCTGAAACGCCAGCTGTCTGCAGTGAACTATAGCATTCGGGATGTCCACCAGCACATTCGGGATATTCAGGCGGAAAAAGAAGCATTGAAAGTGCGATGTGAGGTGCTGGGAGAACCGAGAGATAAAGAAGCAGTCACAGAGTTAGAAAACCGACTTCTCAATGAAGAAGAACAGCTGGAGAAGCTGGAACATGAAGCCCAGCAACAGGCCGAACAGGTTCGGTACATGGAAGATTACTGGAAGAAGCTGGAGCAGACCCATGAAATCCGGGAGAAAACGCTGCAATGGCTGGATTCTCTGGCGGGAGGGACGCAGATGTTTCTGGATGAAGCAGTTGGAACGTATGTGAAAGCCTTTGTGCTTTCCGTTACCATTTTTTCACCGAAACATTTTAGAATCCACTGGTTTGATGACACCTGTACGGAAGTGGAGTGTGACAGCGTATTTGAGGGCTATCAGCAGCCTGGCATGATAAGGAGGAAGTATTGATGAACAGACAAATGACACAAGGGACGGTTGCAAACAATGTGCAGGTGATTCCGGCAACGAAGCGGAGAGTGTCTGCCGGCGGTCAGCTGAAAAAGGCAAAGGACATTCGGGTTGCCGCTTACGGCCGTGTTTCAACCGATGAGCTTGCCCAGCAGACTTCGTATGAGGGGCAGAAAAGCTATTACACGAAGCTGATCAATGAAAAAGAAGGCTGGACTTTTGCCGGAATGTATGCAGATGAAGCAATTTCCGGCACCAACCGTAACCACCGCACCGAGTTTAATCAGATGATGCAGGATGCGCTGGACGGGAAGATCGATTACATCATTACAAAGTCCATTTCCCGATTTGCACGAAATACGGTCGATACGCTGAACTGCGTGAGACAGCTTCGGCAGTGTGACCCGCCAATCGGTGTATACTTCGAAAAGGAGAACATCGACACGCTGGATGCGTCTGGCGAACTGCTCCTGACCATCCTTTCAGCATTGGCACAGGAAGAGAGCAATTCGATCTCCAAGAATATCAGCTGGAGTATTCAAAAGCGGTTTCAGGAAGGGATTGCCTTTGGAAATCCACGGTCGGTCTACGGTTATACGGACGGTGAGACGAATAAGGACTGGGTCATTGTAGAAGAACAGGCCAAGGTGGTGCGGTTCATCTTCGATGAGTTCCTTCTGGGAAAATCTTCTTACAAAATCAGCAATGAACTGAATGAAAAGGGAATCCCTTCATCCAAAGGGACAAAATGGCAAAGCGAAAGTGTGGATTTTATCCTCCGGAATGAAAAATATGTTGGTGACTGCGAAATGCAAAAAACGGTTACCGTCGATTTCCTGAGCCACAAGACGATTCCAAACAATGGAGAAGCTCCGAAATTTTATGTGACGGACCACCATGTCCCGATTATCAATCGCGCGGTATGGATGCGGGCACAGGAAATCCTGGCACACAGAAAGAAAAACCGAACGAAAAAGAAGGATGAAAAGCGGGAAAAACGAGTGGGCAAGGATGTCTTTGATAACCTGGTATGCGGAAAATGCGGAGCCCCCTTTTACCGCAGAACCCTGCAGGCAAGAGCCACGCACTTCGAGGATGACAGGTGCCTGGATGCCTGCCGCAGTGAGCTGTTGGCACAGGGGAGTTCGCCGGATGACTACTATGAACGGTATTATTACACCTATCCCGTTTGGCGGTGCTCAAGTTTAAAAGATACCTCACCGACCAACGATGGGCCATTTATGGGAAAAGTAGACCCGGATGTTGCCTGGCATCCGATTTATATTGGCGAAGGAGATGCAAAGTGCCCTTCCCATTTTGTATACGAGACGGCGGTCAAGCAGAGCTTCATGGAAATGTTGTACGCCATCAAGCGCGACCATGAAGAAAACGGGGAGAACGCATGGATCGATTCGGAATTCCGGATGATCTACCAGAAGGTGCAGGAGCACGTCGCAGAACGGGATTCTTCCAGAAAAACAGAACTGGATGAGCAGATTCTGCAGCTGGAGGAAAAAATGGCTCAGATGCAGGGGCGGCTGAAAGAAGCAGTAGAGCGTGGCCGCCAGAAAGCCAGCCCGGAGATTGATACCTACGAAAGACTGGTGGATGATCTGCGAGAGCGTTTGAATGAGAAAATGGACGAACGGCAGCAACTCAGCCAGGAAGAACAGCTTCTTTCGGAGATGAAGCACAACTACGACTTTTTCATCCGCTGCCTGGAAGCCCTGCCCGAAATCAACAAGGCCGGCATGAAGCTGAATGTCAATGGTCTGGATACAGATGGAAGCTGCCTGCGTGACTTTGGCGGCAAGGCACGAAGCAAAATCCTGAGTGATATCCGGCGTGGAAAAAGAAAGATGGGTGCAGACCGGGTGGAACAGGCTCCGGATTTCCTGGAATTTGAAAAGGGCATCTACTTCGCATTCATCAAGGAAGGGATCGTTGACGGTGATGTGGTCACTTACACGACGAATTTTGGAGTCAAGCTGACCAGCACTGGCAACAGCCGGACGCTGATGGCTTTCATCGGATTCCGCAGATGCAATCCGAATAAAACGGTCGAGGTGCTGATGGACGGCTGGCAGGTCAACGGACTCTGCATTCGGTACCATAGAGAAAAGAGAAAGGAAAAAACGGCACACACGCTGATGATCCGGAAACGGAAAGCACAAGAGCGAGCATTGCTGGAGCAGGAAGCATGATTTTGGGAACCCCACTGGATGAGACATTTCGTCTTGTCTGGTGGGGATTTTTTGTTTTTGGAGGATTTTTTTCCGAACCCATTGCTATGTGCAAAATTCTGCTATATGTTGATAGTACAGAAATACACATAGCAGGAGAGAACGACATGAAGAGATTAGCATGGCTTTCAGTAGAAGATTACGCAGCGACCCAGATGGAACTGGTGGTCGTGAGTGCAATGAAAGGATATCTGCGGCGGATGCCGGAGAAAGAGGCACTTAAAAAAGTAGAGGGTATCCTTGACCCGAAGGTGATCCGGTTAGCCGGTGATGATGGCGCACCGATGCCGGTACAAAGCAATGTTGACGGAGCAAAGCTCGCTGCGTTCATCGATGCAGCCGTGGCAGACAGCATCGGGGAACTGGAGAAGAGAGAAGATGACTTGTCAAAAGCTGGCGTGACCATGTTAGGAAATGTGGATGGCAAGAGCATGGTGGAGCAGATGAGTCCTCAGTTTTTGGAGTTTGTGCTGGATGCGTATAGGAGTTTGAAATACACACGATGACCAACAAAAATTGCTGGAAAGTTCACAGATGACTGCTTGATAAAAGGGCATCTTTATCGTGGGGATTCTGATGTTGGTAAATTGATGCATGATTTTAACTGTACTCAGGCTAATGATATGATTTTTCCATTAATGGCTGAGAAAACCAGATATCTTAAAGAAAACCCGAAAGGAGTGAGCGAAGTGTGCAAGCAGATGGAAGATTTAAGAAATGAGAGTATTCTTGAAGGCAAGATTCTTACACTGATTGACTTGGTTCAGGATGGAACTCTTGATATTAAGATAGCGGCAGCAAAAGCAAATATGACGGTGGATGAGTTCAAAGAAACAATGGGTAAAGCCCCATTAAAGGCGGTATAAGAAAGTAAACATATCCAGCCCACTGGCGCACTGTGTAGAATCCTACATGGTACGCTGGTGGGCTTCTTTTTTTTGCCTCATCCCGCATGAACCACAGACAGCACTCCGGTGTAAATCGAAGTGCAGTTGTGGCTTATGCGGGTTTTTGTGTTATGTGGTCAACGAGTTACAAAATCATACTCCCAATCCGTATAAAATCGCTTTCAGTTCCTTTACCATTCGGGTAAGAATCTCCTGCTCAAGTGTGTTGCAGTCCAAAAGCAGACGATGAATCTCGGAATCGGCAGTGGAAGCTGAGTGTGTCAGACTGTCTACGAGAAGGTCGTCTGCTGATATGCCGAGAAGGTTGGCGATGTCAACCAGTGCTTCCAGACTGGGACGGCTAGTAGCAGCCTCTATCTGACTAATGTGTTTGCGGGACATATTCAGTTTTTCACAAAACTGTTCCTGCGTAAATCCAGATGCATTACGGAAATTACTGATACGTTTTCCTAATGCAGAATAATCTAATGCCATGTGTGGTCCTCCTTATGTTTACCCCGCATAAGGCTGTCACAATTATCCCGTAGAGAAAAATACATAGCAACTGGTTATAGAAGAGTTTAAGACCGCAAAAGCTCACACCCCTATCTGCTGTGTGGTCTTAGGCTATTTTGCCACCTGTCAGGTGGCAAAAATGATATTGTGCCACCCAACAGGTGGCAGTCAAATCGTCATGCAATCCCTATAATATAAATGTAGAAAAGACTGCACACAGAAAGGGACGATGATGACGAACAAAGAAGAAAAAGGAATTCTTACATTATACAGTGATGTACAGGCGACTTCTGTTCGTTGGCTGTGGTATCCGTTCATAGCAGTTGGGAAGATCACATTACTGCAAGGCGACCCTGGCGATGGTAAGTCCACAATGATGATGAATCTGATAGCAGAGTTATCCAAAGGCGGAAAGCTGCCGGATGGCAAAGCAGTCGGATTATCGCAGAGGGTTATTTACCAGTGTTCAGAAGATGGTGTGTCAGATACCATCAAGCCCCGGCTGGAAAAGTGTGGGGCAGATTGTGGGAATGTGGCTTTTATAAATGAAGAAACATACAGTGGCCTGACACTGGATGATGAACGCATCCGGCAGGCTATTATAGAATTCCGGCCGCGACTGGTGGTTATTGACCCGATACAGGCGTATCTCGGAAGCGATTCTGACCTTCAGATCGCAGGCAGAGCAAGAAAGCTGATGCAGCGTCTTGGTATGTGGGCATCCGCATATGACTGCGCCATTGTGCTGATCGGTCACCTCAACAAAAAAGAGGGGACAAAAGGTCTGTATCGGAGTCTTGGCAGTATTGATGTGGTGGCGGCCGCCCGGAGTGTCCTGCAGGTGGAGCGAGATCCAAAGAACACAGATGTCCGCATCGTCCGGCAGATAAAAAACAGTCTGGCTCCATCCGATGGAGAAATCAAATTTTCGATAACAGCGGAGCAGGGCTTCCAATGGCTGGAATGTGAAATAGCACAGAACCCGGCAGCAGAGCCGGAAACACCAGTTTTTGAATCAAAGTCTGAAAAAGCAGCCTACCTGATTAAGAAGCTGCTTTCAGAAGATGATATGAGATCCAGAGAAATCTATATGCGGTTGAGCGATGAAGGTATCAGTCGTAGAACTGCAGAAAACACAAAGAAAGAACTCGGCATCCGGAGTTACCGGAAGATGCGACAGTGGTATTGGAGCATAAAGCCGATGGAATGAGAGGAACTATAGAATGAACAGTGGAACAGAAGTGATAGATCGTAAGCAGAGGATTAGAGACCGATATAGAGGTGTGGATACTTCAGAACTGGAGGTTATCCCGGCCAAAATTGTAGAGGGGCTTGGAGAAAGCACCTCTATTCGTCGTGTAGCTGCCTATGTACGTGTTTCCACTGACAATGATGAACAGACCTCTTCGTATGAGCTTCAAAAAAATTATTACACCGATTACATCAAGGCGCAGCCTGGCTGGGAGTTTGTTGGCATTTATGATGATGAAGGCATCAGCGGCACTTCGTTGGCACATCGCAAAGGAATGCAGCAGTTGATCGAGGACTGTAAGGCGGGAAAGATTGACTTGATCCTTACAAAGTCCATCGCCCGTTTTGCCAGAAATATCGTTGACTGCCTTTCTGTTATAGAAACACTGAAGAATCTTGATCCGCCTGTAGGGGTGAAATTTGAAGCAGACAATATCTATACGCTGGACAGTAACGGACGCATGATCCTGACGATTCTGGCATCTGTGGCAGAGGAAGAATCCCATTCCAAATCAATTATTATGAACTGGTCGATTGATCGCCGGTTCAGCCGTGGACTGTTTCTTACACCGGCATTGCTTGGGTATGACCAGGATGAGGATGGCAACCTTGTGGTAAATGAGGATGAGGCCCAAACAGTAAAGGTCATTTATTACCTGTACCTGAATGGGTTTTCGCTGAAGGATATTGCAGAACTTCTGACAGATTACGAACGGAAGACGAAGCTGGGGAACACGGAATGGAATCCGGGTACGATTGCCGGCATCATTGCAAATGAACGCCATTGTGGGGATGTGCTAGCGAGAAAGACTTTCACACCAAACTTCCTTACGCACAAGGCAAAGAAGAACAACAATGATCGAACGCAGTACCGTCAGAGGGATCACCACGAGGCAATCGTTTCCAGAGATGTTTTCAATGCGGCCAATCATCTGCGCGCATCCAGGACGTATAAAAAGAAAAGTCATCCGTTGCCTGTTTTGAGTGTGGTAGATGATGGCATTCTCCGCGGATATGTGCCTTTTGATAAGGACTGGACAGGTTTCTCGGCAGAGGAATACCGGGAAGCATCTGAAAGCGTCATGCGGGAAAAACAGCCCAACACGGTAGAAGTAATGAATCGTCTGGATCTTACTGGTTATGAAGTGGTCCGGGCGCAGTACTTTGCAACCTTGCAGAATCCGGCATTGACAATTTCAAACGGGAGGCTGCGTTTTAATGCTGCCTGTCTGAAAAAGTTTGATGATGTGGAATATGTAGAGCTTTTATTGAATTCGGTTGACAGATGTATTGCCATTCGGCCGTGCGAAAAGAGCAATCCGAATGCAATTCGCTGGGGCAGATTGAAAGAAGGACGCTGGTGTGCAAGTACGCTCGGGTGCCGAGGACTGGCAAAGGCTCTTTTTGACATCATGGAGTGGGACGAAGATTTGAAGTACCGATTCCGTGGTCAGCTTGTGGAACAGAACAATGATAAGCTGATGCTCTTTGAACTCGATGAGCCGGAGATGATCAAGGTGGAGGAAATCGTTCTGCCACCCAAAGAGGAAGAATCAGAAGGAGAAACTGTTAAAAAGACGATTTATATTTTCCCGCCGGAATGGGCAGGGACTTTTGGCCAGTCAATCACGAGCATCGCGCAGATTGGTGTTTTGCAGCAGGAACATTATGCCGGCAATTGGGATGTACTTCGGCCGGCATCAGAAATTAAGGAAATGAATATTTTTACCGCAGATGGTCTGAACACGCTGCTCCATGAAGCGGAAGAAATAATGGAAGGATGGATTGACATAGATGGAGGAAAACAAAACGTTGATGCCGCCGAAGGAGCAGGCATTGGAGACTGAAAGAGATGCAAAGGCTGAAGAACTGGAGAGTACTTTTTCATATGATGGATATCAAGTGGTGCGAAAAGAACTGTTCGCTCACCTCAGAGACCCAGCAATTGTAATTCGAAAAGACAGCATCACATTCAACACAGCCTGCATCAGTGGACTGGAAGATGTGGTTTATGTACACGTCATGTTCAACAGTGATTTGAAGCGCATTGTTGTACGCGGCTGTGATGAAAATGATAAGGACGCTTTGCGCTGGTGTATTGCGAAGCCGGACAAGCGAAAGAGCAGAAAGATGTCCTGTAAGCCTTTTTCAGAATTGGTTTATAACGAGATGGGCTGGGATAGCGACTGCCGCTATAAGATACTGGGGTATCGAATTAACTTTGAAGGGGAGACTTTGTATGTTTTTGACCTTCTCGTGCCAGAAATCTTCCACGAAGGTCAGAAACGGAAGAAAGGGGAAAGTGTGCCACAATCAGAGGAAACAAAGCCTGTGAATACCAGAAAGGGATTTTACCCAGATGATATTGCGGGTACTTTTGGCGTGCCTGTAGAAGAGCACCTGAAAGAATCAGAAGTGAAGCAAATAGATGGATATGTGTCGATGGGCATCCTGACGGGGAAGGCCCCCGGTACCAGCGCAGATTAGAATGATGAAAAGAAACCAAGGGGGAAGTGCGCCATTTTTAGGAGGAGGTGAGTAGTTTGCAGGAACAGAAAATGTGGCACGCCGGTATTCTCGGTATGACATTAAACGTGGATGAAGGCCGGATCACGATTTTTCGCAGTACTCTTGAAGCACTTGGCTGGCCATCACACTATCGTTTTTTATACAATCCTCAGATGAATCAGATCGCCTTGCAGGTATGCAGTGCGGCAGATGCCGGTGCGCACCGAGTGGGAAAGCTGAATGAGTTCAGCAGCTGTGAGATTAAGTGCGTGGCCTTCGTGCGAATGGTTTATAAAAATGCCGAATGGGATAAGCGCAGATCTTACCGCATGATTGGAAATCCGTTCCCGGAGCAGAGGCTGGTCAGCTTTCAAATTCAAGAAGCACTGCCGATTGAAAATGGAAGAGTGCTGGACGGAACGGTAAGCCCCACGTTTGCCCTGTGTCGGGCAGAAGGCTCTCCATCGCAAAACAATCCCACCCCGGAAGAAAAAGCCGACAGTGGGGCAGTGTGAGGGGCGTGTGGCGAAGCAAAGGAAGAGGCCGGAACCGAAAAATAGAATATCTGAAATAAAAGAAGCCCACTTGGTTACCATCCGGCTTGCTTAAAGCATAGCAGGCAGGAACGGAAACCAGGTGGGCTTTTTTCAATAATCAAATAAGTGAGCTTTTTGCACCGATATTTAGGTCATCAATTTTCGAGTTGATGGCCTATTTTTTGCGCCTGAAAACATAGAAACACTATATGTAGTGGTTGATGATTATTTTATACCGATATATTGTATTTTGCCGAAGAGATGCGTAGTAAAGGAAATTTCTATATCCAAACGGTGGATCAGAAACCTACATGGAGAAATGAATCAAGAGGAACCAAAGAGGCAATCTGCATAGAAGTCAGAATTTTTGTCTTTCCCTTCTAGCGGAGATGGCTTCTGAGGCTAAAATGTGACCCAGCAGGTCACATTTTAGGGAACAAGTGACCTGCTGGGTCACAGAAAAAATCATCTGATAAGCGTATAATAAAAGCATGAAAAAGTGGAAAGGATGTGAACAGAATGCGAGAAACACGGACCATGGAATTTAAAGAAACGATTACCAATACATTTCTGAAAACAGTAAGTGCTTTTTCGAATTATGACGGTGGAGTTATTCTGTTTGGAGTCGATGACGAGGGAAACAGTAAAGGCTTATCGGATGTAAAACAGTCATGCCTGGATATAGAAAATAAAATTAATGACAGTATTTCTCCACAGCCAGATTATAAACTGGAAACACAAAATAATAATAAAATTATCAAACTTCCCGTACAAAGCGGTGCGCAGAAGCCGTATTTATATAGGTCAAAAGCATATAAACGAAATGATACCGCGACGATAGAAGTAGATACACAGGAATTTTCCAGGCTTGTTCTGGAAGGAAAAAATATCCGATTTGAAGAACTGCCATGCAAAGACCAGAATCTGACCTTTCAGATTTTACAGCGAAAGCTGAAAGAACATATTCAGATCGAAACCTTTAGCCAGGACACGCTGAAAACCTTGAATCTATACGACAATGCCAATGGATACAATAATGCCGCTGGTCTTTTGGCAGATCAGAACCACTTTCCGGGAATCGACATGGTCAGATTCGGCGAAAACATCAGTATTATCCAGAAAAGAGTAACATTTGAAAACAGATCGATTTTAGAGGTGTATGAGAAAGCGATTGAAATTTTCAGAGATTACTATCAATATGAGGAAATTAAAGGTGCGGACAGAAAAAAAATAGAAAAAATACCAGAAGCTGCATTTCGAGAGGCGATCGCCAATGGTTTGATTCACAGGATCTGGGATGTGGAATCGCAAATCAGAGTTCTGATGTTTGAGGATCGAATCGAAGTAGTTTCTCCGGGAGGTCTGCCGGCAGGTATTACAAAAGAGGAATATTTGTCCGGAAAACTTTCTGTTTTAAGAAATAGAAATCTGGCAAATGTTTTTTACCGGTTGGGATTTGTTGAGATCTT
>ENA-ORMN01001229-ORMN01001229.1-human-gut-metagenome-genome-assembly--contig:-NODE-1229-length-26062-cov-9.478294_pt1 | contig 26062 bp, 29 predicted proteins | sample MGYA00242102_ERZ508993 | MGnify/ENA primary metagenome ERZ508993 (study PRJEB26280, sample SAMEA2338770) | human gut metagenome | biome: human gut; feature: human-associated habitat; material: faeces...
GCATTCAGGATCAGGCCGACCGACTGCGGCGCAAAGAAGAAGAACACGAGCGCAATCGGCGTCACCAGCAGAAGCAGCAGGAACACGCCCGCCCGAAACCCCTGCGGCACACGCTCATAGCGCCGCGCGCCGATGTTCTGGGCCGTGAAGGACGAAACGCCGCCGATTCCCGAACCGCTCCCGGCACGACCCGTTGCTGCCAAGCCCGTCCGGGTGGAAGGGGAGGACATCGGGGAAAAGCTGCCCAACAAAATGCCGGAATTTGTACCCAATGCACCCATTCCCCCCGCGCCAAAGCTGGATGAGGGCAAGGTAAAGCCTGCTTCGGAGGCAAAGTCCGGGAAGGTCACAACCAAGGAAGCCGCCCAATCCGCCCGGCAGGTCGCCGCGGAAATCGCCCAGACCCAGGCGGTGCAGCAGCCGGATTACTGCTTCCCGCCGCTGGATCTGCTGAAACGCCCGGTACGCGCCGGGACAGACGGCACGGAGGAAATGCGGGAAAATTCCCGCCGTCTCAACGAAACTCTCGCCAGCTTCAATATTGACGCCCATATCATCAATGTCACCCGGTTCAGAAACCATCATATTTTCACGATGCTTTCCTAAATCCAAAACAAAACCAGTCCTTGTGCCTACAACAATACACCCACAAGCCATTGCTTCTAACGGTGTCAAACCCCATCCTTCTTCCAAACTTGGAAAGATAAAAAAATCCGCCTGAGAATATAACTCGACAATTTTATCTTTTGAAGGGTTTTGAAAATATTCAACGTCTTCTGGTAAATTTGTATTATCACACATTCCAAACATCCGTAGTTTTGCATCCGGATATTTTTTCTTAACCTCTTCAAACGCAGTCAAGCCATTGGAAACCCCTTTTTTGGAAAGCTTATGATTTAACATCAAAAAGGAAATCTCATTTCCAGTTTTCTTTTGTGCTGTCAAATGGTAAACGGATGTATCCAGACCATTATAAACAATTGGGAATGGCCCCATTCCCAAATCATGCTTCAAACAATCATTGATCCATGTCGAAATCACAATTTTATTAAGCGGAAGCTGATAGGACTTTTTGACAACTTCTGGATTATCCCAAATTTCATAATCTTGAATAAAATAAAACTTATTCCCCTTTGACACAGACAACCGATAAACTTCAAATGCTGTCGGCCAGGCAGTTGCAATTGTCACATCCGCATCACGGATAGTTTTATTACATATTTTCCAGACAAAACAATCCGACGTTCTTCTATATTTTTCTTTTCTCTGGCACTGACAAATATTTTTGCCGTCTCCGGTGCAAAATGCTTCCATTTTTCAAAATCCTGCTCAAATGCCAGATCGATCTTATTGACCGCCAGTATGGTCGGTACTTTTCTTTCCTGTAAAAGTGCAAGCAGCTCCTTTTCCTGCTCTGACGGTTCCTTGATCGCGCTCATGACAACAACCGCAACATCTGTCTTGCGCAGAATCTGCCTTGTCTTTTCCACCCGGAGCTGTCCCAACTCACCTTCATCGTCCATACCCGGCGTATCAATGATAAGTACAGGGCCGATCGGCAGAAGCTCCATGGATTTTTGTACCGGATCTGTCGTCGTTCCGAGTACATCCGATACGACAGACAGTGCCTGTCCGGTCACTGCATTCACAAGGCTAGATTTGCCGCTGTTTCTTCTGCCGAAAAAACCAATATGCACACGCTGTGCGCTGCCAGTATCATTCAGTCCCATACTCTTTCCTCCTTTTTATCAGAACCGGAAGTCACGCTGTCCATTTTCGATATTGACCAGATTCTTTTCTACGATCTCACGCACCTTTTCCCGCGGGATATTGGCAAGCTGCTCACGGATCAGCTTTTCACCTTTTGCTCTCGTTTCCGGAGAAGCATAATCGATCAGGTATTCCTGCAGTGTCATCAATGCATTCGGCAGACAGCAGTTGGAGATCTGTCCGCTCTTGCAAAGAGACATGAACCGGTCTCCGGTTCTGCCTTCCCGATAACAGGCGGTACAAAAACTCGGGATATAACCACCGTCGATCAGCCAGCTTACCACCTGATCAAGTGTTCTCGTATCACTGACATCAAACTGCTCGCTGCATTCTTCCGGAAGCTCCGGTTCCGCATAACCACCGACGCTCGTTTTGGAACCGCCGCTGATCTGGGAAATGCCCAGACCGATCACTTTTTCCCTGCATGCCTGACTTTCTCTTGTCGAAATGATCATGCCTGTATATGGGACACTGATCCTGATGCAGGCAATGATCTTTGCAAAGGTATCATCATCGATACCGTTGTCAAATGCGGACGGATCAATATCATCTGCTTTTTTAATACGCGGAACACTGATCGTGTGCGGTCCCACACCATGTACAGCCTCCAGATGCTCTGCATGCATCAGAAGCGCAGTAAACTCATATCTGTATAATTCCAGACCGAATAAGACACCCAGTCCAACATCATCAATTCCGCCATCCATGGCACGATCCATGGCTTCTGTATGGTAAGCATAATCATGCTTTGGCCCGGTCGGATGCAGTTTTTCATAGCTTTCCTTATGATAGGTTTCCTGAAACAGGATATACGTACCAATGCCTGCTTCCTTTAATTTATGGTAATTTTCTACCGTAGTCGCCGCAATATTGACATTGACACGACGGATCGATCCATTTTTATGTTTGACACTGTAGATCGTTTTGATACAGTCCAGAATATATTCAATTGGATTGTTTACCGGATCTTCTCCCGCTTCGATCGCCAGTCTTTTATGTCCCATATCCTGCAGGGCGGTAACTTCTTTTACGATCTCCTCCTGCGTCAGCTTCTTTCTGGCGATATGTTTGTTCTTCCTATGATAAGGGCAGTATACACAGCCGTTCACACAGTAGTTGGATAAATACAGCGGCGCAAACATGACAATACGATTTCCGTAAAAGTCTTCCTTGATCTGCTTTGCCAGTGCATAAATTTCTTCATTCTTTTCCGGGATATCACAGTCCAGAAGTACTGCTGCTTCTGTGTGGGATAAGCCTTTTCTCAGCTTTGCCTTCTCCAGAATTTTGTCAATAAGCTGTTCGTTATGCCTGTTTTTCCAGGCATAATCCAGTGTTGCCATGACCTCGTCATGGTCAATGAATTCTTCTGCCTTTAACGATTTTGCATTATACATGATATGCCTTCTTTCTATATGTCTGCATGTTATTTGTTTTCTTCCCTATATGCAAGGTCGCTTTTCTATAACCTGCTACGCAGGTTATTGCGCCGTACATTTGCTCTGCAAATGTACGACAATGCTTGCGACATCTACATTGTACGACGCAGTGCGCATCTTTGCAAGCTTGCTTACGACACCTACATTGTACGACGCAGTGCGCATCCCCGCGGATCGTTTTTGTGTAATAGAAACAAAGTTTCCTACTTACACAAAAACAGAGGTCATGCCATGCATGACCTCCCCGCCATTTCTCTTTTTCCGATTATTGCAGTGCTTCCTTCAGCTGCTGATAAATTTTATCATATTGCGCGTTGTCTGTCTGCAGACACGGTTTATCGAGTGTCTGAGGCACGCCATAGGTTCCGTTTTCTTTATACTTGGGGATCACGTGAAAGATCAGTCTGTCACTGTAATCCTCGCTGTCAAAGTAATTGATCGCATCCGGTGCAAACAGCTTATTGAGTGTTTTTGCTGTTGTGGCGATGTCTGCAAAGAACATGTTCCGCTCCAGTGTTGACAGTCTGCAAAGCTCTCTTGCCGACTCCTTAAATACTACTGCGACCCTGCCCCTGCAGGTCTGATCCCGGTACAGATACACACGGGAAATATCCAGATCCGCTACATAAGCCCCGTAAATATCTTCCAGATCTTTTTCGGTTGTCTTCTGCTTACTTTCATCCACTGTTTTTCGGTAAGCCAGATAGGCTTTCGCCATCTCCATGTCCTCGTTGAGCACATGATCCATCACCCAGCTCTGTACTTCTTCCTCGATCTTGCGCAGCTCCGTCGCCGGTTCCTGCTTCAGCTTCGGAATATTGATCTGCATGATATAATCCGAACACTTCTTATGAAACTGTTTATGCTTCGTGATCTTTGGATACGACATTTCATCCATGATCGTCTCTTCCGCATAAAAATGATAAGCAGTAAAATCCCTGAGCCCACAGACGATATCAAGAAGCTGCTTATCTGTCACCCCAATACATTGCATCTGCAGCAGCTGTTCCATATCTCTCCCTAATTTAAACAACTGCTTATGCTGTACATCGATACTTTCAATACTGGTATTCAGGTTCTTCTCCCAATCAAACTTAAAGTCAAACATAACTAGCCTCCATTTGCCATATTGTAGTATCCCCATCATTTTCTCTTTGTTTACTACTATGTTACCACGGATCGCTATGTACCGTAAACCGACAAAAACACAGTTTTTCAGCAGTTTCTTTATTCACTATTTTGAAGCACATCTGCCATCCTGTTTGTCGCACTGACAGGCTTTTCCAGATATTGTTCCCTGATCTGTGTTTTTGACCTGTTTACCTCCTCAAACAACTCTCCTGCCGACCAGACAAGACATTCCTGCCCCCAGACGATGAGCTGCACAAGGCCATCGGAGGTTGCTACCGTTACATTGTAATTTTTCCCGATCGTATGTGCGGCTTTGGCGATATACTGATCTGCCGTCTCCGCTTCCTTGGTATATACGACATCAATATTGTGATAGTGCTGCATCTGTCCGATACCGCCTCTGACCTTGTATGCATCAAACACAAGAATGACATGACAGCCCTTGCTGCCCTGATAATCACAGAGAATATCCATCAGTCTGCCCCGCGCCGCATCAATATTGACCTGCGCCAGCTCCTTCAGCTCCTCCCATGCAAATACAATATTATAACCGTCAACCAGCAGATAGCTTTCTCCCGGCTCTGTCTGTTTCTTTTTGGCTTTCTTCCACGCTTCTGCCGCCTCGCTCTGCACAGGACTGATAACCTTTTTGGTCTGCTGCAAAAGACGCTGCTTCACAGGTCCGTAAGTCCGCTCAAAAATAGCCGCCAGTTCTTTTTCTTCACTGCCGTATCTTGCCGCTTCCATGCGGTTTTGTTTTTCCTGTTCCCTGCGGATCTGCTGAGCGGTAAAAGCTGTATAATCCTCATCGTTGTTCGTGTCAAAAATACTGGGCAGATGCATATGCTCTTTGACTTCATCCCATGGCACGACAAATCCCGCACCATGCTCACAAAATACGGAATCCGCCGGATTTCGCAGATCATGTCCCGGATCATATGCCCGATTCTCCATGACCGTCTCCGGATCATGACAGATATCATAGCCTGCTGCCACAAGAGAAATGCGTCCCTTGCCCTTGGAATAGGACAAAAGCTCCCTGGCATAATTGCGCATCGTGGAAACAGGTGCTTTTCCGGTCAGTATCGTCTGCTCCATCGTCTGCTGCGGCGGATCGCACCTTCCTTCCATCCGCTGTACATCCGTCATGACGCGCCCGGTCAGCTCCGGCGCAACCACGATCCGGAAGCTGTAATACGGCTCAAGCAAAACACTCTGCGCCTGCATCAGTCCCTGTCTGAGTGCACGATAAGTTGCCTGTCTGAAATCGCCGCCCTCCGTATGCTTCGTATGGGCACGTCCTGCTACAAGAGTGATCTTCATATCCGTGATCGGAGAACCTGTCAGCACGCCTCTGTGCTGTCTTTCCTTTAAGTGGGTCAGCACAAGCCGCTGCCAGTTCAGGCTGAGATCATCCATGCTCACATCCGAATCAAATACAAGCCCCGTTCCTCTCGGCTGCGGCTCTAACAAAAGATGCACCTCCGCATAATGACGGAGTGGTTCAAAATGTCCCACGCCCTCGACGGTATCTGCGATCGTCTCCAGATAGACCACTTCTCCGTCGTCAAAGAAAATCTCAATGCCAAAGCGGTCTTTTACCACACATTTCAGTATTTCAATCTGCACCTCACCCATGAGCTGTGCATGGATCTCTCCCAGTTCTTCATCCCATACAATATGGAGCTCCGGATTTTCTTCTTCCAAAAGCTTCAGCTTTGCCAAAAGTGTATGTACATCCATTTCCGCCGGTCCCTGCACGCAGTAATTAAGAACCGGTGAAAGTACCGGCGCGATCTCATAATTTTCGATCCCCAGTCCTTCTCCCGCAAAGCTTTCACTCAGTCCTGTGACACAGCAGATTTCTCCCGCAGTTACCTGCTCTGTTGTGTCATACTTTTCACCGTTGTACAGACGGATCTGATTGACCTTTTCTTCCTTCGACCAGTTAGCAGAGGATAACAAGTCACGCACATGCAGCTGCCCGCCCGTGATCTTCATATGGGTCAGTCTGTTGCCCTGCTGATCTCTTGTGATCTTGTACACTCTGGCACCAAAGGCAGAAGGATAACGCGGTGTTTCTATATAGGAAGCAATGCCTTCGATCAGTTCTGTAATGCCTTCCTGCTTCAGTGCAGATCCGAAAAAACAAGGAAATACGCTACGGCAGCTGACCAGCCTTGCAATTTCTTCCTGTGGCAGGTCGCCATGCTCTAAAAAGTATTCCAGCGAGTCTTCCTGTGCAACAGCAATGCTTTCCCAGAACGCCATATCACGTTCTGCGCCAAAATCAATGCATTCACTGCTGAAGGTCTGCTGCAGTTGCTGCAGAATCTTATCATGATCTGCAAGCGGCTGATCCATTTTATTGATAAACAGGATCGTCGGAATCTGGTACTTCTTAAGCAGATTCCAGAGCGTCTGCGTATGTCCCTGTATGCCATCAGCTGCACTGATCAAAAGCACAGCTGCATCCAGTACCTGCAACGTTCTTTCCATTTCTGCCGAAAAATCCACATGGCCAGGCGTATCCAACAGCGTCACTTCTCTTCCCTGCATGGAAAGTCTTGCCTGCTTGGAAAAAATCGTGATACCACGTTCCCGCTCCAGCGTATCCGTATCCAGGAAAGAATCCTTGTGATCCACGCGTCCTACCTTCCTGAGTGCCCCGCAGGCATACAGAAGACTTTCGGATAAGGTTGTCTTTCCTGCATCTACATGTGCCAGAAGTGCTATACATATATGATTATTTTTCTCCTGCTTTGTCTGTTGTCCCATCGGATCTGTCCTCATCTTTCTGTTCTGTCACTTTTCCCTATCTGCTTCTCTTTTCCTATACAGCCTGTCCGCCCCCTGCTTTATTTCCACATCCAGTACATATGCCGTTTCATTTTCAACACGGAACCGGATATTATACTGCTGATAGGAAAGTCCCCAGATTCTTTCTGCATCCTGTACATAAGCGGTACGCGGATCCTGCGAAAGAAGCTGCTTGATTGTATCCCGTTCTTTCTCTTCTATCTTTATCAGCATCTCTTCCGGAATACTGACCGCAATCCGATTGCCCCGGACCCTGCCCGCAAAGCCATCTGTTGCATCAGGATAACTGTCTGCGTAAGGCAGATAAGGCTTAATATCATAAACGGGCGTTCCGTCCAGCATATCCACACCGGATACATGCAGAACCGGCCCATATGTTTTATGATATTCTATCGAATCCAGCTTCAGTGCGGAAAGCCCGATCGGATTCGGGCGGAACGGAGAACGCGTTGCAAATACGCCCATCCGCTTATTTCCGCCAAGGCGCGGCGGCTTAACGGTCGGTGACCATTTTTCTCTCTTCGCCTGTGAAAATTCCCAAATCACCCAGATATGAGAATATTCCGCAAGTCCCCGGAATGCTTCCCGATTCCGGTAAGCCGGTTCCAATATGATCTGCCCCTTTAGCTGTCCGACCAGTCCGCTTTGTCTCGGGATTCCGAACTTTTCCGGAAAATCCGTATGGATCGTTGCAATCTGTTTTAGTTCCATTTTGTTGTCCTCTACTTACTGTCATATCATTCTGCAAAGTGATTCCTAAATTCTGATAATATCAACTGTGTGCGAGCTTGCGCCGATCAGATCCTGCCTTTCACAGGTTGCCAGATGATATTGCAGGAAGCAGGAAAATTCTTCTTCCGACATGGCATTGATGACCGGACGCATATGATCCGCCGGGCCATCTGCCGCAATGATCTGGATCCTGCTTAGTCCTACCGCTTCATTCAGACGGTTGATATCCTCCAGCCTCACAACACTGTAGAGCTCGTTTGCTTCTTCCGTGCAGTGAAAATCCTCTGTCAGAAGTCCCTTCTCCATGCTTTCGAGTATATGTCCTTCCCGGAATGCATACGTCAGCACGCTGTATTCATTCATACAGTAAGCAACAAGCAACACGCCGCCCTTTTTTGTCACTCTTTTGGCTTCCGATAAAGCCCTGCATTTTTCCTCAAAGGTATGCAGGTGATACAAGGGGCCGAACAAAAGCGTCACATCAAAGGTCTGATCCGAAAATCTGGAAAGCTTCAGGGCATTTCCCTGATACGCCTTCACGTTGCTGCCTTTTTTCTTCAATATGCCAAGGTTACTTTTGACAAGCTCTACCGCTGTCACATCCAGTCCCATTTCGGCAAGTGCCACACTATAGCGGCCGGTTCCCGCTCCGATATCCAGAACACTGCAGCCCTTCTCCCAGTCCCCGGGCAGATATTTCTGAATGTAGCGCATCGTCGTCTGAAACTCTACCTGTCCGTGGCGGGACAACAGTCTTTTATCTTCGTTAAATTTATTATAGTATGCGATCAGTTTTTCCTGCATATCCTATCCTTTTCTCTTCAATTCTTTTATTTTCTGTATATGGTATCCGGTGTTCTGTGCGCCACCAAACGCAGAGCCTGTTCTGCCTGGTCTGATGCCTGTCCACATATCGATTTATCTATGAGATGCTGCCCACTCCGTCTCTGAAAACGGAATCACAGACGCCGGGCTCTCTGTATGCTCTCCCAGCATCTTTTCCATCCAGATCATATCATACCATCTGCCAAACTTATAGCCGCTGTCATGAAATGTGCTCACCAGTCTGTAGCCCAGCTTTTGATGGAATTTTTCACTGTCCTTTGTTAAATACTCGTCCTCATTTTGCGGATAACCGATACAGGCATTTAAGTTCAGGATGTGCTGCGCGCGCAGGGCTTCTTCGAGTGCTGCATACAACTTTCCACCAATCCCCATACGTTTCTTTTTCTGATTTACATAAATTGTTGTCTCCACTGACCAGTCATATGCTGCGCGTGCTTTAAACGTGCCTGCATATGCATAGCCAACAATCTCACCCTCCGCTTCCGCAACCAGATACGGGTATTTCTCCAAAATGTGCTCTATTCTGCCCGCAAACTCCTCTACAGAAGGCACTTCGTATTCAAAGGTAATTGCCGTCTGCTCCACATAAGGGGCATAAATGTTCAAAAGTGCAGGTGCATCCGCCTTTGTTGCGGTCCTGATCCGCACCTCTTTCCTTTTCTCTTCCTCACTTGCTGTTTCCTGTATTGGTATATCATGTTTTGATGCTTCTGCTTTCTGTCCCGGTTCTTCCTCTCCTGAAGCTTCCTGCAGCATGTCAAGCTCCTCCATGTAAATACAGTGCTTTATGCTGTTTACCGCCACTGCCTTCCGCAGTTCCCGGTATTCCGTCCAGCGCACCGATTCTACCTCCGATGCCTGCAAAGTCAATTCGTTTTCATTGACTGTTTCTTCATATATAAATACATAACTAAGCTCTTCATCTATAAAGGAATGATCGTTGCCTGATATGTGATGCACGCGCCTTTTGCCCACATAGTGAAGCTGCGCTGCTTCCGCCCGGATGCCCAGCTCTTCTGAAAGCTCCCGTAGAGCCGCCTGCCTGTAATGATCCGCCACAGGCTCTCCCGCATCTACATGTCCCGCTGCTGAAATATCAAAACAGCCCGCATAAGAATCCTTAGTGCTGCTCCTTTTCTGTAATAACAGATCAAAGCTTCCATCCTGCCTTTTTCGCCTGACCCAGATATGGACTGTTGCATGCAATGTTCCTTCCCGGTGCGCCAGGGAACGCTCCTTGACCTTTCCTGTTTTTTCTCCGTTCTCATCGATCACATCAAAAAATTCAAGCGGTTTTCCATCGACCGCTACCTGTCGCAGCTCACCATCCTCACTGTATACCAGCTTCATGGAAAAGAACGGATGATCTTCTGACAAAAGCTGCAGAAACAGTTTGTCACCTTCCCAGAGATTCAGCTTCCGGATCTCTTCCTTCGGAATCCATTCCAGAACGCCTTCGTCGCAGGCAATGGGCTCCCCTGTAAAGCCATCTGCAGTAAAAACAGAAATATATTCCATCTCATCTCCGCAGATAAAGGTAAGCTGTCCGCGATAATGAAAAGACGTCAGTGTATAGCCTGTCTCTTCTTTGACTTCTCGCAGAACACATTCCTCCGGGCTTTCGCCTTCCTCAAAATGTCCGCCGACTCCGATCCATTTTCCTTTATTGACATCCTTATCCTTTACCACTCTGTGCAGCATCAGGTATTTGCCGTCTTTTTCGATATAACATAACGTACTGAGTTCAGGTGCTTTCATCTTATTATCCTGTCTTTCTGTTTTCTGCTGCTATATGAGCACGGCTATTCATCCCATATCACATAGCTCTGCATAATTGCAATTTCTTCCCAACAAGTATAGCACGACAACAGCGTATGGGAAACCTGCGCATCCATTTTTTTGTGAACCGGTGTCAGATTACCGTACTGTCATGCAGTTCTTCCGATCCGACATTTTCTTTGACATTTCACGTACTGTCATATATACTTGACACTAAGAATATTTTATTTGCATATGGAGGCGCAATGCCATGGGGAAAATATGGGAATTTTTTGATACTCTAAGTGAATATGTTTATGTCGCTGATATGGATACACACGATCTTGTCTATATGAATCAGATGGCATTAAAAGCGTTTGGTGTGTCTTCCCCTGAGGAAGTCAGAAAGCATAAATGCCATGCACTCTTACAGAACTGCTCTGCCCCCTGTACCATTTGTAATAACGATAATTTAAGGCCCGGTACTTTTCTGAAATGGAGCTACTATCACACCGGGCTCCAAAAGTTCTTATACCTGATTGATACGATGATCGAAGAAGAAGGCCATCGTTATCGCCTTGAGATCGCAATTGATATAAGTGAACCAAAACAGGCCAATGCAGACAGTCATTACCTGAGCCTGGAAATGCTGATCAATGAGGGTCTCCGCGTTGCACTTCAACAGCCGACTCCTGATGCTACTCTGAACTTTCTACTGGAATATCTCGGTAAACTCTTAAAGGGCGACCGTTCTTATATTTTTGAAAAGAATGAAACGGGCGGCGATAACAATACCTATGAATGGGTTGCTGCAGGCGTTACGCCCGAAAAAGAAGATCTGCAGGATCTTCCTCCGGAAGTATGTGCGAGCTGGTATCAGAAATTCAGCGAAAATAAGCATATTATGATAGAAGATCTGGAAAAGATCAGAGAAGATGATCCGGCTTTATACCATGTACTTCATAAGCAAAATATTTCTTCTCTGGTTGTCGTACCGCTTTATGATAACGGAAAAGCCTTTGCCTTTTACGGCATTGACAATCCGCCCGCAGCTTCCCTGGAATACACTTCCGGAATACTGCATATTATGGGACATTTTATTGTGGCAGCACTCAAAAGACGAAATCTGGTGCGCCAGCTGCAGGATATGAGTCTGCGGGATGAACTGACCGGACTTGGCAACCGCCACGCGCTGCATCTGTTCACGGAAAAAAACGATCACTACGCAAGCGTCGGTATCGTATACTGTGATATTACCGGTCTGAAAGCAGCCAATGATTCAAAAGGGCATTTGTTTGGTGACAGACTGATCTCCAACGCCGGTCTTTGTCTGCAGAAAGCATTTGACGGCTATGGGCTGTTTCGTGTCGGCGGTGATGAGCTGCTTGTGATCTGCCCGGATATTTCCCATGAATTATTGGAAGAAAAAGTTGCCATGCTGCGCCGTCTGACCAAAGAATATGAAGTAAATCTTGCGATCGGCTATTGCTGGAACGATCAGAATGCCTCCGCCATCAATATCTGGATGGCAAAAGCCGAATCCGCCATGTATCAGGAAAAAAGTGCATACTATAAAGCAAAGGGGATAGAACACAGATAGTGTTCCATCCCTTTTTTCTTTCATTTCTTTCATTCTCTTCTCATCCATGATTTTATAAAAATCCTGCAAACAGAGAAGCCAGCACAACTGTCATAATACCTGTCACCGCGATCGCAAGACTGCTCATGGCACCTTCTATCTCACCAATCTCGATAGCCTTTGCTGTTCCGATCGCATGTGAACTTGCACCGAGTGCCAGACCCTTGGAAATCGGCTCTGTGATCCGAAAAAGCTTACAGATCAGCTCACCAAAGATATTTCCCAGAACACCTGTGATCACGATCACCGCTACTGTGATCGTCACATAGCCGCCCAGTTCTTCCGATACACCCATTCCGATTGCTGTCGTAATAGACTTTGGCAGCATTGTCACATACATTTCATGGGAAAGGTTCATTAGCTTACATAGTATCAGTACTGTTCCAAGACTCGTCAGAACACCGGCTGTAATTCCGAGAATGACTGCTCTGTGGTTTTTCTTCAAAAGTTCCCACTGCTCATACAAAGGAATCGCCAGACATACGGTTGCGGGTGTCAAAAGCCAGCTCAAATAGGCTGCGCCCTGATTATATGTATCATATTCAATTCCTGTACATGCCAGAAAAATGATCGTCAGCACGATTGAGATCAGCAGCGGATTAAAAATCCCCAGCTTCAGCTTTTTCCTCAGGAACATACCAAGGGCATATGCCAGAAGACTGATCGTTACACCTGCAAACAGGGAATTCTGATATAACTCACTCATGTGCTGCGCCCCCTTCCTGCTTTTTTTCTTTCCGGATCACCCATTGTGAACAGATTCCTGTTGCTACCATGACCGTCACGATCGTGATAACAGTAATGACACTGACAGGCAGTACAAACGGTTTCAACGTTCCCCAGGACTCCATCAGCCCAACACCCGCCGGAATGAACATAACAGGCATGATCTCGATCAGGAACTTCCCCACGTCCTTTACCTGCTCCAGTTTGATCAGTCCTGTCAACAGCCCGATAAACAAAATGACCATTCCGTAAATACTTGCCGGAATCGGTAACGGCAATACATATTTTAAGAATTCTCCCACAAATGAAATACACAAAATCAGTAAAAATTGTTGCAGATATTTCATTTCTGCCTCCTTCGTATTCAGCCACGCTTACTGCGTAACCAGATTTGTGACCCAGATGCCCTTTCTGACCAGTACATATCCTACACAGACTTTTATGATATCCGCACACTGTACAAACAGATATACTATCAGAACCGGTAATGCCGTAAACCGACATAATGTAAATGCCAGGCTGACCGACACTACCCAGGTAAACACACTGTCAAATAAAAATGTGATGACCGTCTTTCCTCCGGACCGCAGCGTAAAGTATAATACATTCAAAAATCCTTGTAAAGGGAAAAATGCTGCTGTGATGATAATAAACCATCTTCCCAGATTACGGATCTCATCGGTCGTATTATACGCACGCGGGAATACACCGGACAAAATAATCAATATAACAGTCAGTCCCACACAAAGCATAGCTGTAAACCACATAAGCTTATTGGCATTTTTCTTTGCTTCCTCAAATTTGGAAGCACCGAGGAACTGTCCCATGATAATGCCGACTGCATTTCCCATGGCAATAAATACGACATTTAGCAGATTACAGATCGCATTGGATATATTCAGACCCGCTATTACCTCAAGTCCTTTCATGGAATAGCACTGTGTCAGCACTGCCATGCCACCTGCCCATAAGAACTCGTTAAAAAAGATAGGCAGTCCCTTGATGATGACAGGCATCATTTCCTGCAGGGAAATACGAAGTGTCCGGTAAACATTCTTTAAGAAGCTGTATTTTTCAATCTCCACATGCGTCCATATGATCACTACAAACATTTCCGCAAATCTTGCCATAACAGTTGCAATGGCCGCACCTTTTACTTCCAGGCGTGGGAATCCGAATTTGCCGTAGATCAGGAAATAGTTAAATACGATATCCACTACGACGGAAACCAGTCCTGCCAGCATTGGCTTCATACTTTCTCCCATTTCACGCAGACTGCCCGCATATATCTGCGTGATCGCAAACGGCACAAGACCGATCAGCATAATGCGCAGATAAGAAAGCGCGCTTTCCAGTGTCAGTCCTGCATCCAGATTACCGCCTGATCCCTTCAGATACAGACCGATCAGCCATTCTCCGCCGACTAAAAAGACAATAACTCCCACCACTGTCAACAGTGCTGTGATCCACACCTTCAGGCGGAATATCTTCTGATAGCCTTCTTTATTTCCCTGTCCGAAATACTGCGCGCTGTAAATACCAGGACCTGACAGTCCGCCGAATACAGCAAGAAAGAATACAAAAAAGAGCTGTCCCGCAATAGAAACCGCGGTCATCTTTTCTGTGCCCAGACTTCCCACCATTAAATTATCTACCAGACTGACCGCATTGGTGATCCCGTTCTGTATCATCATTGGGACAGCCAGATAAAGTGCTTTTTTATAAATAGAATTTTGTTGCATGGTTTCCTCCCTCTTTCATACTCGAAAATCCTGCCGCTTCGCATCAGACGCACTCCGTGCTTTCTGATTTTCTCGTTATACGCTCGGGTGAAACCAAATGACAGCTGCGCTGTCGCTTGGTTTCCTTCCTCACTAACAAAAAACGCCCAGGAAAATATCCTGGGCGTAAACTGTCGTATAAAATCTGACAAACAGATTAACGCTTGCTGAACTGCGGAGCGCGACGAGCTGCTTTGAGACCGTATTTCTTACGCTCTTTCATACGAGGATCACGTGTTAAGTATCCTGCTTTCTTCAGAACCGGTCTGTAATCAGCATCTACAGTCAGAAGTGCTCTTGCGATACCATGTCTGATGGCACCTGCCTGACCTGTGTATCCGCCACCCTTTACGTTTACAAGGATGTCAAACTTATCAGCTGTATCAGTTGCTGCTAAAGGCTGACGAACGATAACCTTTAATGTCTCTAATCCAAAATATTCATCGATTGATCTTTTATTAATTACGATATTTCCTTTTCCAGGTGTTAAATATACTCTGGCGATAGATTTTTTTCTTCTTCCAGTTCCGTGGAATTTTGTTGCTGCTTTAGCCATTTTAACTTTCTCCTTTCAGTTCCTTTAATTAGAATGTTAATACTTCAGGTTTCTGAGCTGCCTGCTCATGTTCCGGTCCTGCGTATACATGAAGCTTTGTGTACATCTGTCTTCCTAAAGGTCCCTTTGGAAGCATGCCCTTAACTGCAAGTTCAACAACCTTCTCTGGCTTCTTATCTAACATTTCTCTTAAAGTTGCTTCTTTCATACCGCCTACATAATCTGAATGATGGTAGTATACTTTCTGATCTAACTTCTTACCTGTTACTTTAACCTTTGCAGCGTTCACAACGATTACATAATCACCTGTATCGATATGTGGTGTAAAGATTGGTTTGTTCTTTCCTCTTAATACTTTAGCTACTTCTGAAGCTAAACGTCCTAATGTCATGTCTGTAGCATCTACTACATACCATTTTCTATCGATTGTAGCTGGACTAGCCATAAATGTTTTCATCGTATTACCTCCAAACTGATATCTACTGTGTTTCTGCCTCTCTCCGGGGCTAATCGGAATCGAAAGGTATTTTACTCTGGCTTCCATTATCTGAATCGCCGGGGCAGGTCAATTCTTCACAGGTCGCCACTGTGAATTATTATATGATACGCATCCGGGTGTGTCAAGCCCTTTTTTGCTTTCATTTCGTTCTATTCCATTATTTCATACTGCATCAGCATAAGCCCCTGCGCAGGTGCTGTCGGGCCTGCCAGTTCCCGGTTTCCGGTCTCAAGTACATGCGCTATGCATGCTATATCCATCTGCCCGCGTCCGATTGCAACAAGTGTTCCCACAATGATGCGGACCATATTATATAAGAAGCCGTTTCCTGTCACACGGATGTGGATCAGCTCACAGTCCTGCTTATCCCATGGATGTTCTGTCAGGATCTGTATGTTTGTGATCATCCGGATCGTATTGGTTACTTCCGGCTTATAAGTGGAAAACCCCGCAAAATCATGCGTACCGACCAGTATTTCCGCTGCCTGTTTCATCTTTTTAAGATCCAACGGCACATAAACAAAATAGCTGTATTTTTCCAAGATCGGATTAGCGAATTTTGCATGATAGATACAGTATTCATATGTTTTCCTTGTTTCTACCTTACGCGGATGAAAATCCTCTGCCACTTCTTCGGACTTCTGAATGCGGATGTCCTGTGGCAGTCTCTGGTTCAGCGCATACGAGATCTTCTCTGCCGGTATTCTGGCATTGGTGGAAAACACAGCGAGATTACAGAGTGCATGCACGCCTGCATCTGTTCTGCTGGCACCGATAACTGTGATCTCCTCTCCCAGAAGCTCACTCAGATGCTTATTCAGTTGTCCTTCTATCGTATCCGCATTTGGCTGCACCTGCCAGCCACTGTATGCGCTGCCATCATATGCAACCGTCAGCATCACTCGCTTCATACGCCTGGTCACTCCCTGTCTTACAGCATTCCGATCGATATCGTCTTGCCCAGCAAGATAATCCCTGCAAGATAAACGAGCAGGATCCCATAGGAAATGCTGTCACGCTTGTGATATTTAAGCGGTTTCATCTTTGTCCTGTTATCGCCGCCCTGATAACATCTTGCTTCCATTGCCATTGCCAGATCATTGGCACGTCTGAAAGCCGATACAAACAGCGGTACAAGAAGTGGGATCATCGCTTTGATCTTTTTGATCAGATTGCCGCTTTCAAAATCAGCACCTCTTGCCATCTGCGCCTTCATGATCTTATCCGTTTCTTCCAGCAGAATCGGAATAAAACGAAGCGCGATGGACATCATCATGGATATTTCATGCACCGGTACTTTGATCTTTGTCAGTGGATGCATCAGCTTTTCCATGGCATCTGTCAGCTGATTTGGGGTCGTTGTCAGTGTCATAAGAGAGGATCCTATGATCAGAAGCACCAGACGGATCGCAATAAACACAGCATTGATCACGCCTTCCCTGGTGATCGTAAAGATCCATACCTTTGCCAGCGGCTCACCGCTTGTCAGAAAAATATTAAAAGCCGCTGTGATGAGCAGCAGGATCATAATCGCTTTCAGCCCGCGCACCATATAGGAAAACGGTACTTTGGATAAAGAAATGACCGCTGCCAGAAATATAACTGCCAGCACGTACGGCGCTGCCTTTTTAAATAAGAATAATGATACAATGTAAAGAATTGTTCCAACCAGTTTTACGCGCGGGTCCAGTCTGTGGATGACAGAGTCAGCCTGATAGTACTGTCCCAATGTAATTTCTCGAATCATAATTTCTCCTGTTTATCTGATCTGCCTCGTCTCTCATGTCATTATAATGCATGAGTTCCGATTCCCTATTCAGTCTGCTCGATGCAGGGCGCGCAGGATCTCCTCCTTCGCTTCCTCTATTGTCGTAGCGTCTGTAGATACGGCAAATCCGTTTTGTTTTAACTGCTGCATAATGTAAGTTACTGCCGGTGCTGCCAGTCCGACTTCTTCCAGTTCTTTGTAATGCGCAAATACATCCTTTGGCACACCATCCAGCATGACACTGCCCTTATTCATCACAATGATCCTGTCCACATAATTGGCAACATCTTCCATGCTGTGTGATACCAGAATGATCGTCATACCTGTTTCCTGCAGCCCCTTGATCAGCTCCAGGATCTCGTCCCGTCCCTTGGGATCCAGCCCCGCAGTCGGCTCATCAAGGATCAGCACATCCGGCTCCATCGCAAGCACACCTGCGATCGCCACGCGCCGCTTCTGTCCTCCTGACAGATCAAACGGCGACTGGTAAAAATACTCATCCGGAAGCCCTACCATTTTGAGCGCCTTATACGCCCTCAGCTCTGTTTCTTTCCGGTCAAGTCCCAGATTCTTCGGTCCGAAACAGACATCCTTAAAAACATCTGTTTCAAAAAGCTGGTGCTCCGGATACTGGAATACCAGTCCTACCTTGCTGCGCAACTTTTTCCGGTCATAATCCTTATCGTAAATATCTTCTCCGTTAAAATAGACCGTTCCGCTCGTGGCCTCGATCAGTCCGTTTAAGTGCTGTACCAGCGTTGATTTACCGGAACCGGTATGTCCGATCAATCCGATAAACTGTCCGTCCGGTATGACAAGATTTATATCTTTGAGGGCTGCCACTTCCATATTGGTGCCCTGTTCATATATACAATTCAAATGATCTACTATGATAGGCATATTATTGTACCTTCTTTAATTCTCGAATCAGTTCTTCAGTTTCCAATATTCCGTCCGGCAAAGGAACACCAGCTTTTTTCAGTTCATACGAAAGGAGTGTTACCTGTGGTACGGAAAGACGCAATTCCTTCAGCTTCTCTACCTGTGAGAAGATCTCCTTTGGAGTCCCCTGCATTTTCACGCTGCCTTTGTCCATGACATAGACATGATCTGCATGAATGACCTCTTCCATATAATGTGTGATCAGGATTACCGTGATTCCTTCCACATCATTTAAAGCCCGCACGGCGCGGATCACTTCTTTTCTGCCGTTCGGATCGAGCATCGCCGTCGGCTCATCCAAGATGATACATTTCGGATGCATTGCCAGTACTCCCGCAATGGAAACACGCTGCTTCTGCCCACCTGAGAGGCGGTTCGGTGATTTCTTTCGGAATTCATACATACCGACTGCTTTCAGGCTCTCCTCTACGCGTGCCCAGATCTCCTCTGTCTGCACGCCAAGATTTTCCGGTCCAAAGCCCACATCTTCTTCTACAATCTGCCCGATGATCTGGTTGTCCGGGTTCTGGAATACCATTCCCGCTTCTTTACGGATCTCGATCAGACTGTCTTCATCCTTCGTATCCTTGCCATCTACCCAGACAGTTCCTTCCGTTGGATATAAGATAGCGTTCAAATGCTTCGCCAGTGTCGATTTCCCGGAACCGTTATGCCCAAGAATCGCAACAAAATCTCCCTGTTTGATAGAGATATCCACATGATCGACCGCGGTTGTGATTCCTTCCACATTGCCGTCCTCGTCACGTCTGATATATTCAAATACTAAGTCATTTGTTTTTACAATATTGTTCTTTTCTTTTTTCATAGATATTCTTTCCACGTACAGCCCATTCTTTCCTTTTTCCCGGTGCTGTCGTTTTTTACTCGCGTTTTATTGTACATGGTTTGTCCGATAAATACAAGCTATTTCCTTTTTTTCTGAGCTTTGCTATACTTTGGCTATACAACCGAAACAGGAGGCATATCATGCACAGGAAACATTCTTTTTTGCCATTGATTCATATTTTGCTTCTGCTGCTCATACTTATATGTATTATACTGATGCTGTATGGATACACAAAGCAGACGGATCCCTCTACACCAGCGCATCCGGAGCAGACTGATATAACAGATATAACAGATCCATCCGATACCTCCACGGAAACAGCACCAATACAATCTGACATTACAACTGATGCGCAGGAGACGCAGCATACAAAAACAGGAACGCAGACCTCAGATCTGCAGGAGGAATCTACCCGGGAGAAAGATGCCACAGCGCAGAAACCTGACACGGAACCGGGAAATACAGAAATAACTGAGCAGGAGGCTACAGATATGACACAGACCTCAAACGGAGCGGGCATGGATCGCATCACATATCGTGACGGTTTTTATCAGGAAACGCTCTCCGATACCTTGATAGAACGTATTACCGGAAGCTCCTACCATGAAAATGATGATATTTCTTTAGACCAGCTACGGTTTTTACACGTTCTGTATTATGATTTTAATAATGAAATAAAAGATGGGGAACTGATCTGCAACAAACAGATCGCAGATGATCTGCTGGAAATCTTCAGCACATTATATGACAATGCCTACCAGATTGACAAGATACAGCTTATTGATGTCTATGATGCAGACGATGATCTTTCCTGCGCAGATGACAATACCGCCTGCTTTAATTACCGTGTTGTTGCAGGCAGCACTACGCTGTCCAAACATGCCCTTGGCATGGCAATCGATATCAATCCGTTCTACAATCCTTATGTGACCTATCCGGACGGAAAGGAGCGGATCTCACCTGCAGGCAGCGAAGTCTACGCCGACCGCAGCAATGACAATCCTCATATGATCCGGAAAGGTGATCTTTGCTATCAGCTTTTTATCGATCACGGTTTTACATGGGGCGGTGAGTGGAAATCACTCAAAGATTACCAGCATTTCCAGAAAGTCATCAATTAAATACTTCTATGACGTAAAATAAGTAATATAGAATGTGCCTTGGCACATTCTCGCGCCGAGCGCGGTCAATTTTCTATAACCTGCTACGCAGGTTATTGCGCCGTACATTTGCTCTGCAAATGTACGACAATGCTTGCGACATATTTCTTCTTCGCGCGAGTGCGCATCCATGCGGAGCCTTTTTTTATGTGATAGGAAATTCCTATCACATAAAAAAAGGACATCCGATCGGATGTCCCTTTTGTTTGCTCTGAAATTATACTAACTCAAGTAATACTTCCATTGCGCCATCGCCTTTACGCTGACCGATCTTTACGATACGAGTGTAACCACCCTTGCGGTCTGCATATTTAGGTGCGATTTCGTCAAACAGCTTAGCTGCCATATCTACTTCTTTTGTTCCTTTTTTCTTACCAGCGTTTGCTGTAGGAACTTCCTTTACAGGATAAAGAACCTGAAGCATCTGACGTCTTGCATGAAGTCTGGAAGGCATATCTTTCTTGATTTCCTTTTCTACTTCATCGTAAACAGTAACTTTCTTTCCGTCTACAACTTCTTTTACTCTCTTGCCATCTTTGTCCTTGCGGGCAACCTTAGCTGTAACCTTAACTGTTTCAAAGTTATCTTTTTCTTTTACTGCTAAAGTGATAAGCTTTTCAGCGATTTTCTTTACTTCTTTAGCCTTAGCTTCTGTTGTAACGATCTTTCCGTTGTATAACAGATTTGTTACCTGATTTCTAAGTAATGCTTTTCTCTGGTCAGATGTTCTGCCAAGTTTTCTGTACTTTGCCATGTTTACGTCCTCCATTCATGGTGAATCCGGCATTGCTCTTCGGGCTTACATACCGAACCGTTAATTTGTTCCATGTCAGACAGGCATGCAAATGCTCATCGGGCTTACTTCGCATGTCGCTCTGCATTTATTCCTCAGCGTTATTCAGCTCTAAACCGAGCTCTTTCAGCTTCGCTAAAACTTCTTCTAATGACTTACGTCCAAGGTTACGAACCTTCATCATATCATCGGAAGTTTTATTTGTTAATTCTTCAACCGTATTGATACCGGCTCTCTTTAAGCAGTTGTATGAACGAACGGATAATTCCAGTTCATCAATGCTCATTTCCAGAACTTTTTCTTTCTCGTCGTCTTCTTTTTCTACCATAACTTCTGCAGTCTTGGCATTCTCAGACAGATCAATAAAAAGTCCTAAATGCTCACTAAGTACCTTAGCTGCAAGGCTTACCGCCTCATCCGGAGCCAACGTGCCATTCGTATAAACATCTAATGTCAGTTTATCATAGTCTGTTACCTGTCCGACACGGGTATTTTCTACAGTCATATTGACTCTTTCTACAGGTGTGTAGATAGAATCTACTGCGATAACTCCGATTGGCAGATCTTCTGATTTATTCTTTTCAGCACTTACATATCCTCTGCCCTTTGTAATGGTCAGTTCCATGTATAATTTGCTTTCTTTGCCACCACTCAGTGTAGCAATGACCTGATCGGAATTAACGATTACGATATCCTGGTCACACTGAATATCAGATACTCTGACAACGCCTTCACCTTCAAACTCGATATAAGCAGTTTTTGGCTCATTTGTGGAACTCATATTCTTGATAGCAAGACTCTTTAAGTTCATGATGATTTCTGTTACATCTTCCTTAACACCAGGAATTGAACTGAATTCGTGCAGAACGCCTTCAATCTTAACGCGGCTGACAGCAGCGCCAGGTAATGAAGACAGCATGATTCTTCTTAATGAGTTGCCAAGAGTGATTCCATAACCACGCTCTAATGGCTCAACGACGAATCTGCCGTATTTTCCGTCATCTGAGATTTCAGCAACCTCGATATTAGGTCTCTCAAAATCAAACACTGTAAATACCCTCCTTACAATATAATTGTAATATAGCGATCCAGCAAAGGAACGCTTCCATGCCTACGAATTATTTAGAATATAATTCGACGATAAGCATTTCGTCAACAGGTACATCAATCATTTCTCTTGTAGGAAGTGATTTAACAGTTCCTTTTAATCCTTCGATATCCTGATCTAACCATTCCGGAACTAATCTTCCTTCTGTTACTTCTACGATATCTTTGTATCTCTGTAAGCTCTTGGATTTTTCTCTGATTTCGATCACATCACCGGCTTTTACAAGATAAGACGGAACATTGACACACTTTCCGTTTACCAGTACATGTTTGTGATCAACAACCTGTCTTGCTTCTCTTCTTGTTCTTGCAAAGCCAAGACGGAAAACAATATTGTCTAATCTTCTTTCCAGAAGAACCATTAAGTTTTCACCGGTCTGACCTTTCATAAGATCAGCTTTCTTATAGTAATTTCTGAAAGGTTTTTCTAATACGCCATAGATGAATTTCGCTTTCTGTTTCTCACGAAGCTGCATTCCATACTCGCTGACCTTTCTGTTTGCTCTTACAAGCTGACGGTTTGATTTCTTGTCATATCCAAGATAGCTTGGTTCAAGACCAAGTGATCTACATCTTTTTAAAACAGGGACTCTGTTTACTGCCATTTATTTTTCCTCCTGATATTGTTTACAGTACACAATGTACTTTCTTCCAACATATTTACATTTATTATCAGAACCTCTTGCATGCGAAATCGCATCGCAATGCGCGAAGCTGCATCATGTATCACAGACACATGACATTTTAAAAAATCCAAATCTAGTCTTAGTACTACACACGACGACGCTTTGGTGGACGGCAACCATTATGAGGTACCGGTGTTACGTCACGGATGCTGGTAACTTCAAGTCCACAAGCCTGTAATGCACGGATAGCTGCTTCACGTCCTGAACCAGGACCTTTTACCATAACATCAACAGTCTTTAAACCATGTACTAATGCTGCCTTTGTAGCAGTTTCTGCTGCCATCTGAGCTGCATAAGGAGTAGATTTCTTTGAACCTCTAAATCCCAGACCACCGGCACTTGCCCAGCTAAGAGCATTTCCTTCATTATCTGTCAGTGTAACAATTGTATTGTTAAAAGACGCCTGGATATGTGCCTGTCCGTGTTCAACGTTTTTCTTTACACGCTTCTTTGTTACTTTTTTTGCAACCTGTTTAGCCATAATTAAACTAACCTACTTTCTCTTAAACTAAATCCTTATGGATTATTTCTTCTTATTTGCTACTGTTCTCTTCGGACCCTTACGTGTTCTTGCGTTAGTCTTTGTCTTCTGACCACGAACCGGAAGTCCTTTTCTGTGACGGATACCACGATAGCATCCGATTTCCTGTAATCTCTTGATGTTAAGAGCAACTTCTCTTCTTAAATCACCTTCTACTACCTGTGTAGCGTCGATTACTTCACTGATTCTCTTTACTTCGTCGTCTGTTAAATCTCTACAACGAGTATCTGGATTAACTTTTGCTTCTGCTAAAATACGATCTGCACTTGTTCTACCGATTCCGTAGATATAAGTTAAACCGATTTCAACACGTTTGTCTCTAGGTAAGTCAACACCTGCAATACGAGCCATTTTCAATTCCTCCGTTTTCCGGGTACTTTTTGTACCTAAACTTAATGTTACTAATTGACTGGGGCATAAACACAAAAATGCCCAACCGGAATACTCCGGTCTTTCCGATACTAAGCTTCTGAATTCTCGGTATCAATAAGTAATTCTCCGTAGGCTCACTACGTAAAATTATCTTAATCAGCCTATCTTTTGACGGAAAGATAAGCTGTCAGCCGCTAAATCGTGATACTGGATAATCCTGGTCTGTTTATTATTGGATTAGCCCTGTACCTGTTTGTGTTTTGGGTTTTCACAGATAACTCTGATTTTACCCTTTCTTTTGATGACTTTGCACTTTTCGCAAATTGGTTTTACTGATGATCTAACTTTCACGTTAAACCCTCCTTTCAAAAAAGACCGTTTTACATTATAGCATGGCAAATTTACATTTGCAATACTTTCACAAAATAATTTTTATTTATCTCTCCAGATGATTCTTCCCTTTGAAAGGTCATACGGGGATAACTCCAGTGTTACTTTATCGCCCGGTAAGATACGGATAAAATTCTGACGCAGCTTACCACTGATATGTGCAAGCACCTTGTGTCCATTTTCCAGTTCTACCTGAAACATGGTGTTTGGCAGCTTCTCCACTACTGTTCCTTCGATTTCAATGACATCTGTTTTTGACATTTTACTCCTCCACTTGACTACTCTTTATCAGTTTAATTGTTCTCTTGATCTCCTCATCTCTGACAGACTCTTTTGCTTCAAGCTTCTGTCTGAGCTCTTTCAGTGCTTCATTTTCCTTTTTCCAGATCTGAATATGCTTTTTGTTTTTCTTTTTCGGCTTTGCAACCGGTCTGTATTTTCCATCCGTAAGCCATACATATTCATCTGTTTCTTCTATTATGATATATAAGGTATCTTTATCGTGTCCGGCTTTCGCCGCAGCTAGCATTCCTACCATATGATCCGTTCCTTTATTCTGTTCCTTACTTTCAGAGTCACTGTCCTGTGCCTTTCAAGTTCATCTGGGAACTTTACGTTCACAGATGAACCTTTCTGTCCTTGCCGAACTGCTGTGGCACCGGATAACTTCATTTCATAATAGCAGTCTGACATTTATAACAGTGTCAGGATCTCAGGCTCACCGTCCGGTGTGATGGCGATGGTGTTTTCGTAATGAGCGGAATAGGTTCCATCCTCTGTTACGACTGTCCAGTCATCATCCAGCCACTCCACATCGCTTCTTCCGATATTGATCATCGGCTCGATCGCAAGTGTCATACCTGCACAAAGCTTAATTCCTTTTTTCTTCTGTCTGAAGTTCGGGATCTGTGGATCCTCATGTAAATGAGTTCCGATTCCGTGTCCGACCAGATCTGTTACGATGCCATATCCGAACTGGCTGATATAATCGTCGATCCGATTGGAAATATCATACAGATGATTTCCGGCAACTGCCATTTTTATTCCCTCAAAAAAGCTCTGTTTTGTTCTGTCGATCAAAAGCTGTGCTTCCTCACTTACCTTTCCGACCGGATAGGTTCTTGCCGCATCGGAATGATATCCTTTGTAGATCAGTCCTGCATCCAGGCTGACGATATCTCCCTCCTGCAGTATCCTGTCTGCTTTCGGGATTCCATGTACAACCTCGTCATTCACGGAAACACAGATAGAAGCCGGATATCCGTTATAATGTAAGAAATTCGGCACACAATCATAACCTCTGATCAGCTTTTCTCCAAGCTGATCGATCTCGAGAGTAGAAATACCCGGTTTCACAAACTCTCCAAGCTTTGCGTGAACCTCTGCCAGAATCTTTCCGGAATCACGCATTAAACCAAGTTCTCTTGCGGATTTTACTGTAACTGCCATTTTTATTCTCCCAAAATTGCAACGATAGCTTTAAATACATCCTGCATATCGACTGTACCATCAACTGTTTTCAGCACACCCTTCTTTGTATAGAAGTCGATCAGTGGCTGTGTCTGTTTATGATAAACATCCAGACGGTTCTTCACTGTTTCCGGCTTGTCGTCATCACGAAGGATCAGCTCGCTGCCACATCTATCACATATTCCTTCTTTCTTTGGCGGAACATGTACAACATGATAGGTAGCTCCACAGGAAACACATGCACGTCTGCCTGACATTCTCTTTACAATGTTTTCGTCCGGTACATCTA
>ENA-ORMN01001230-ORMN01001230.1-human-gut-metagenome-genome-assembly--contig:-NODE-1230-length-26015-cov-5.746379_pt1 | contig 26015 bp, 14 predicted proteins | sample MGYA00242102_ERZ508993 | MGnify/ENA primary metagenome ERZ508993 (study PRJEB26280, sample SAMEA2338770) | human gut metagenome | biome: human gut; feature: human-associated habitat; material: faeces...
GCTGTAGCGCATAATCGGGTAGACGTGCTACAATGGTTCGATACATTTTCTATTGGCTGGAAGGCAATGATGGCAAGTAACGATATGGATTTGGCAAAGATCGAGCAGGGTGTGCGCCTGATTTTGGAGGGCGTTGGCGAAGACCCGAATCGCGAGGGGCTGCTTGAAACCCCGTCTCGCGTGGCCCGTATGTACGAAGAATGCTTTGCTGGTCTGCATCAAGACCCAGCCGTTCATTTTGAAACGCTTTTCGATGAACACCACGATGAAATGGTGATCGTTCACGACATTCCGTTCTTCTCGATGTGCGAGCATCATCTGGTACCGTTCTTCGGCAAGGCCCATATCGCATATCTGCCTTCCGAATCGGGCAAGATCTGTGGTATTTCCAAGCTGGCTCGCCTGGTTGAGGTGTATGCCCGCCGTCCTCAGGTGCAGGAGCGCCTTACCTCGCAGGTTGCCGATACTTTGGTAGAGCAGCTGAACCCCCGCGGCGTTGCCGTGGTTATGGAAGCGGAGCATCTGTGCATGAGCATGCGCGGCGTTAAGAAGCCCGGTGCGAAAACGGTCACCAATGCCATGCGTGGTATATTCAAGGAAGATGCTGCGACGCGCGCAGAGGCGCTGTCGCTTTTGATGGGACGCTAAGTTCCCGCAGGTAGGCCGAAGCTTTCGCAAGGAGCGGAAGCAAAGCGAAAGGAATCTTTCATGCGTTGTGTTATCTCGGTTTTGGGTAAAGACCGCGCCGGTATCGTAGCTGGCATTTCGGGCGTCCTGGCAGAAAAGGGCGCAAGCATCGACGACATCAACCAGACCATTCTGGATAACATCTTCAGCATGACCATGTTGGTTCGTCTCGATACCGACACCGCTGGCTTCAACGAGGTTCAGGAAGCACTCACCAAGGAAGGCGAAGAGCTGGGCGTTCAGGTAATTGTTCAGCGCGAAGACGTATTCCAGTTCATGTACAAAATCTAAACAGGAGGCGAAGCTCAGTGAGCGAAAACTGTCAGACGAGCGCAGGGGAAACGCAGCAAGGCACCTCGTGTGCGCCATTGGCAGGTGAAGCGTTCGCTGCTTTCGTTGATACCATAGCTGCTCTGCGCGCTCCAAACGGCTGCCCGTGGGACCGCGAGCAAACCCATGAATCCATCGCCCGCAACATGATCGAAGAGGCGTACGAGGCTGTCGATGCTATCGAACAGCACGACGCGACGCATCTTCGTGAAGAGCTGGGCGATGTTCTTTTGCAGGTGGTTCTGCAAAGCCAGATCGCCGCCGATGCGGGTGAATTTACCGTGGTGGATGTGTGCCGTGATGTGAATGCGAAGATGATTCGTCGCCATCCGCATGTGTTCGGTGAAGCAGCTGCGAGCTCTGCCGAAGACGTGCTTTCCATTTGGGACAACGTGAAGCTCTCCGAAAAGAGCGCCGCCGATGCCCAGGCTGAAGAGCCCGAGGGGTTGCTGGACAGCGTGCCCGCTAGCTTTCCGGCGCTGCTCCAAGCCTACAAGATTTCCCGTAAGGCGGTTGCAGCCGGGTTCGAGTGGGACACCGTCGAAGACGTGTGGGCCAAGGTGGAAGAAGAAATTGCCGAATTCAAGCAAGCATGCCGCTCCGATGACGCTCAGGCGAAGGAGCTGGAGTTTGGCGATGTGCTGTTTTCCCTGGTGAACGTGGCGCGCAAAGAAGGCATCGATGCCGAAACGGCCCTGCGTGCCACGTGCCGCAAGTTCCGTGAGCGTTGGGCCTTTATGGAAGGCGCTGCATGGGGTCAGGGCAAGCGCATCGAAGAACTGGATATGGATGAAATGCAGCAGCTGTGGGATCAGGCCAAGATGTTGCACGTAGGTGAAGCGTCCCATGACTAAGCTCTATTCGCGCACGGTGGCGCTGAACACCGATATCGTTGACGCCTTCTGCGTGCTGCAGAAGGGCTTTACCGATCAGTTTGTGTACTACGACAAAGAACGCCCCATACGCTATTTGGGCCTGGGTCGTTGCATTGCCTTGGCAACGCTGGGCGAAGCCGATGTGGTAAGCCAGGATGCAGGGTTCGCGCCGGTGTTCTTTTCGTTCAACCGCTTTGATGCCGAAAACCCCAAGCCTGCCGACGACATGATGACGGCCTTCCCGCGTTTGCGCTTGATGCTGCCCGAATTGGTGCTTATCCAAAACGAGCAGGGGTCGTTCTTGCAGGTGAACAGCTTGGGGCCCGTGTATCAGGGCAGGGTTGATCGCTTCGTGCGCCATGCCGAGGAAGCAAAACCCCGCACCCATCGCACCATGGCATATTCGTTGCAGCGCGACTCGTTTGACGAGTGGCAACGCATCATGGACATGGGACTTGGCCGCATTACGTCGGGCAAGATTGAGAAACTCGTGCCTTCGCGTCGCATCGAGCTTACGGCCGAACAGCCGTTTTCGTCGAAGGATGTGCTGGTGAACCTGATCGACGGCAGCGCCCGCGGCACGGTGTTCCTGTATCGTTACGGCGATGTGTTCTTCTGCGGCTGCACGCCCGAGCTGCTGCTGCGCAAGAAGGGGACACACGTGGAAAGCATGTGCCTTGCTGGCACGTGCCCGCACGGCGAAACGCCGGAAGAGCAGAAGGCCTTGGCGGACGAACTGCTTGGCAGCGAAAAGAACCGTCGCGAGCACGAATACGTAGTGAAATTCATGCGCGAAGTGTTCGCCCGCAATTGCTATAACGTTGATATCCCCACAACGCCGCAGATCAAGGTGCTGAAGCATGTGCAGCACCTGCATACGCCTGCAGCGGCGCAGGTTATGGAGGGCACCACGCTTATGGGCCTTGCTAGCCAGCTGCATCCTACCCCGGCGCTTTCTGGCACCCCGGTGGGCGAAGCGCTGATGACGCTGCGTGAAGCCGAGGGCTACAATCGCGGCTTTTTCGGTGGCGCGGTGGGCTATGTGAACGCCGATGGCGATGGGGAATTTTCCGTGGCTATCCGATCGGGTGTTTTCGACGGTGAGCGTGGTTGGCTCTATGCTGGGTGCGGCATTGTGGAAGGCAGTGATGCTGCTGCGGAATTCAACGAGATCGATCTGAAGCTGAAAACCATCTTGAGTGCGTTTGAAGCACCCGAGGACGAAGGGGGCGAATAGGCCATGGCGGAAAAGGAAGCGGATTTGCTGGTTGACGAAGAGGACCAGGCAACCGATGCACCCGAGCTTGCCATTGCGCAAAAGAAGCGTGCGTTGGGCACTTATGTGGGCGCGTTCTTCGATGAGCTGATGCGCGCTGGCATGCGCGATGTGGTGATAAGCCCTGGCTCGCGTTCCACCCCGCTTTCGATGGTTGTCCATGAGGCTCATGCGCGATTCGGATCGGCATTCAACTTGTACTTGGATATCGACGAGCGCGGTGCCGCCTTTTTTGCTTTGGGCATTGCTAAGGCAACGGGGCGTGCCGTGTGCGTTATCTGCACATCAGGTACGGCGCTGGCCAACTACTATCCTGCGGTGATGGAAGCGGAGATTTCCCGCGTACCCCTTATTGTGCTTTCGGGGGATAGGCCGGCGCGTCTGCAGGGGCTTGGCGCTCCGCAAACGTGCGATCAGAACAAGGCGTTCTCCGACCATGTGCGCCGCTTCTTCGCCATGCCCGAGCCGAGCGATAGCCCCAAGTACGTTGCCCATGTGCGCCAGGTTGCACGTGAAACAGTTATTGCCGCAGCTCCGGGGACTCATGCCTCGGCCCCCGTGCACGTGAATTTCCCGTTCGATGAGCCGCTGGTGCCCGACACTGCTATGCCCGATCTGTTCGATGCGGGTCGTGTTGCCGCCGCCGATGATCTTCCTGCCCTGGTGCGTACGGAGCACGAGCTTTCTTCCCGCGATGCGGCTTCCCTGGTGGATTTCCTTGATTCCCATACCGTGGTAGTTCTTGCCGGCGAAGGAACGTTTTCTGCTGAAGCGGTTGCAGACAGCACGCGCAGGGACAGGGAAGCGCAGGCGCTCCTTGCTTTCGCTGAGCGTTTCGATGCCCCTTTGCTTGCCGACCCGCTTTCCCACTTGCGCACGTACGGCCACCCTGCCGTTATCTGCGGATACGATCGCATTATGGGGTCGGATGAAATGCCTGCCTTCGACGCGGTGGTTCGCTTTGGGCGCTATCCGGTGTCGAAGCGCGCAACGCAGGCAATCGAAGCCTGTCAGGCCGCACAGATCGTGGTGGATCCGCTGACCACGCGCGACTTCAATTCGCAGACCACCACGTTTGTGGCGGCGAACCCGCTCGATTTCGTGGTGGCTTTGCTTGAAGCGGGGACCGTTCCCAACCCAGAAGAATCCATGGCCTACGCACCCCTGCCGCAGAATGTTCACGAGTGGGGGCTTATCGACCGCGCCCGAACCGAACGCATATTGGCAACCGATTTCGCTGCCGATAGCCAGTTTGAAGGTTCTTACCTGCGTGCGGTGCTGGAAGGAATTCCCGCAGAAAGCCTGCTGTTCACGGCAAACAGCATGTCGGTCCGCGCGCTCGATGCCTTCTACGTAAGCCAAGCGAAGCATCTTACTGTGCTGGCAAACCGCGGCCTTAACGGCATCGACGGAACCGTTTCCACGGCTTTGGGCGCAGCGCAAAGCTTCAAGCAAACCGTTATGGTCACGGGCGATTTGACCTTGCTGCACGACCTGAATTCGCTGGCGCTGCAAGGGGAAATGCTTTTGCGTGAACGCCAAGGCTCGCCAAGGCCCAGCATCGTTATCGTGCTCTTGAACAATAATGGCGGTGCCATCTTCGACATGCTGCCGCAAAAATCTGACGAATCGTACTTCGAGAGGTTGTTCCTAACGCCTCAGAAGGTTGATTTTGCCGCCGCAGCGGGTGCCTTTGGGGTACCCACAGCTACGGTGCATACGGTGGCAGAATTCAAGCAGGCATTTAGCGGATTCTTGGGTGAACAGGGTATATCCTTAATAGAAGTTCCCTTGCCCCTGACGGGAGTGCGGGAGCGCTACGATCAGTATTGGTAATGCGCATGTGCGCACGTGCTTGAGGGGAGCAACCGATGCACAATCACACTTGTGGCTGCGGTCACCACGAAGGGGATGCTGGCTGCGGCTCCCACGAACATGATCACGGCGAAGTATGCGCGTGCGGCGCTCATCACGTCTCGCCTGAAGTTGAGCCTCTGGCGTCAGCGTGGAGCATGCTGGGCAAAACTTCCAAGGAACAAACGGTGCCGCCTACGCGCGAATTCGACTTTGACTGGGAAGGCCAGAAGGTCCACGTATATCAGTGGGGCAAGGCCGATAACATCCCTGTTGTTTTGCTCCACGGCTTTATGCAGACGGGTTTAAGTTGGAGCATCATCGCCGCCGCCCTTTCAGGCAATCACTGTGCATACGCGCTTGATTTCCTGGGGCATGGCAGAAGCAGTAAGCCGAGCAACGTCGAGCTTTATCGCTACGACGCCATGGTGCGTATGGTGGAATCGTTCTTGGAGCAGGTTGCGTGTGTGGGGCATGAAGGCGCCAAGCGCCGCGCCCACGTTATAGGCTATTCCATGGGTGGACGCATTGCCCTGGGGTTGGCCTCTTCTGAAAAAGACCTGCTGTACTCGCTGATTCTGGAAAGCTGCAATTTTGGGCCTGAGGGCAATGAGCAGCGCGCTGCCGCAGAAGAGCGCAACGCTGGCTGGGCGCAACGGTTGCGCAATAACGGCATCGAAGAATTCGTAGAGTATTGGGAGACGCTGCCGCTTTTCGAATCGCAGCGTGAAATGGGACTCGATGAAGAGCTTCGCCCCGAGCGTTTGGCCAACGACGCTGAATCGATGGCGTTGTGTCTGGAAGGCGCAGGAAAGCACGCCATGCCCGATGCTTCTCAGGCGTTCGCCGTGGTGGCAAGCACCTGGGTACCCGTCAAGTACCTGTGGGGCTACGATGACTGCGGCAGCGAAGCGGTAGCGCATCAGTTGGAACACGACGGCATTGATGTGACCTCGTTTGGAACGGGACACAACGTACACTTAGAGGCGCCCGTTCTTTACGGTACAGTAGTGCAGGAATTTTTGTCCGGCATAGAACCCAGGGGTGCAGCCCCAGAAGGTTCCGGGCATCAACAATAAGGAAGGACATCCATGAGCGATTTTCCTTGGGAAAAAGTTAAAGATTACGACGAGATCATCTACGAAAAGTACGATGGCATCGCCAAAATCACCATCAATCGCCCCGAGCGTCGCAACGCTTTCACTCCAAAGACGAACGTCGAGTTGTTTGACGCGTTTTCCCTTGCGCGTGACGACCAGGAAGTGGGCGTTATCATCCTTACCGGCGCTAACCACGACGGCAAGGACGAAGACCAGGCATTCTGCTCCGGCGGCGACCAGAAGGTGCGCGGCAACGGTGGCTATGTAGGAGAGGACAACATTCCGCGCCTGAACGTGCTTGACCTGCAGCGTCTTATCCGCGTAGTGCCCAAGCCTGTTATCGCTATGGTGAACGGCTACGCTGTGGGCGGCGGCCATGTTCTTCATATCCTGTGCGACCTTTCCATTGCGGCGGAAACCGCTAAGTTCGGTCAGACCGGCCCGCGCGTTGGCAGTTTCGACGGTGGCTACGGCGCCTCGTATTTGGCTGCTATCGTCGGCCAGAAGAAGGCTCGCGAGATTTGGTACCTTTGCCGCCTGTACACGGCAGCGGAGGCTCTGGATATGGGCCTGGTGAACAAGGTTGTTCCCTTCGACGAGCTGGAAGCCGAGTGCGTTTCCTGGGCTAGGGAAATGCTTCAGCTTTCGCCTACGGCCCTGCGTTTCCTGAAGGCATCGTTCAATGCTGCTACCGACGGCTATGCCGGTTTGCAGCAGCTTGCAGGCGATGCCACGCTTCTGTACTACACGTCTGACGAAGCGAAGGAAGGCCGTGACGCCTTCAAGGAAAAGCGCAAGCCTGACTTCGACAAGTTCCCGAAATTCCCCTGATCTGAAATTCCCTGATAAAGGATGTGACGGCAATGATTGCCCAATTGGCGGAAATGGCCTACCGCAAGGCCGGTCAGATGTTTTTCTGCGTGCAGAAGGATGCGCGCTCGGTAACGTTTAGCTATCGCCGCGCCCGCTTTGCTGCTGCGGCTCTGGCTCAGCAGCTTGCCAAGCGCGGTTACGGTCGCGGCACTACGCTTGCGTGCAATCTGTACAACGGTGCCGAAATCGTGATTCTTTCCTTGGCGGCGGCGTACGGCGGCTTCACGTTGGCGCTGCTGAATCCGCGTCTTTCCTACGAAGAGCGCAAGCTGCGCATCGTAGAGCTGGAAAACGCCACGGGCGAAGCCGGCATCGACGTATTAGAACAGTCTGCGGTTGAGCGCCTGATGGTCGATGCGACGGGCTACGGCCTTGCCGATTTTGCCGCTTTGCCGGAAGGCTCTGTGCCTCATGCCACGCAGTTCGAAGCGTTCGCCCGCGAATGCGAACAGGCGTGGGATGGCCAAGAGGCGGGCATTGTCATGTTCACATCGGGTTCTTCGGGAACCCCGAAGGCCACGCTTTTGCCGTGGAATTGCATCACCGGTGCCGCCACCGCGGCAAACCGCGCTTTGGCGTTGGAAAGCCGTGGTGTGTGGCAGATGGTGCTGCCCATGTGCCACATTGGCGGCTTCCAAATCATGGTGCGCTCTCTTCTGAGCGGTGGCTCGTTCATCGTGTACGAGCGCTACAACCCCGTGCGCGTGCTGAATGACGTGCTGAGTTTCCGCGTTACGCATATTTCTGTAGTGGATAAGATTCTGGCCGATTTGCTGGAAAACGATCGCGACAAGGTTATCGGGCAGTACGCATGCATTCTTTTGGGCGGTGCGGCGCTGAACGAAAAGACGCTGCGCATGGCTTTGCGCGCAAAAGCAAACTTGTACTCCAGCTACGGCATGACGGAAACTTCCAGCTTCATTGCCACGGCTCCGGTAATCCGCGGTTTCGATGGCGGGCTGGAGCTTCTGCCCGGCTACGATGCTCGCATCGTAAGCCCCGATGCCGATGGCATTGGCCAGCTGCACGTTGCGGGCCCTGGTATCTTCGAGGGCTACCTGAATGCTCGCAAAGCCATGAGCGCCGATGGCTATTTCGTTACCGGTGACAGAGCATCTATCGACCGTAACGGTCTTTTGCGTGTGTACGCGCGCACCGAAGACCTCATTATTTCGGGCGGCGAAAACATCTACCCGGCCGAAGTCCAAGATGTTCTGCTGGGCATTCCTGGCGTGAAGGATGCCTATGTGTTCGGCACCGCCGACGAAACCTGGGGGTATCGCCCTGTGGCGTTCATCGAGGCCGACTATTCTGCCGAAGCTATCGCCCGCGACCAAGAAGAGTTTGGAATCGACCCTGCTCAGAGCTGCATTCGTCCGGCAACGTGTCCACAGGAATACGCCCATATGGTGCACGATTATCTGAATGGTTGCATGTCGAAGCTTCATCACCCCAAACATATTTTGGTGATGGACGAATTCCCGCGCACCATTGCCGGCAAGGTGGACCGACGTGCGCTGAAGCAGCGCTACGACAAGCGCATCGACATCAAGTCGCTTACCCTGTATCGCGTGAAGCAGCCCTTTTCCCATCCCGTGAAGACGGCCAAGGGCAACGTCGATTTCCGCGAATCGTTCTTCGTGGAAGTGGAAGACTGGGCTGGGCGCACGGGCATTTCCGAGTGCGTTTCGTTTGCCACCAATTGGTATCTGCCCGAAACCATCGGGGAAGATTACGCCGTAGTGCGCGACTCCATTGCCCCTGTGGTGTTAGGTGAGCGCTACCTGCATCCCAGCGAAGTGTCCGCTTCGCTTGCCACGTTCCCCGGTTTGGCGAAGTATCCCATGGCGAAAGCTGCGGTGGAGCCTGCCATCTGGGACCTGTACGGCAAGATCATCGGCCAGCCGCTTTCGAAGATGATCGGCGGCTCGAACGCCGAGAAGATTCTGGGTGGTGCCGTGGTAGGCATCGCTCCTGTTGAAGAAGTGCGTGCGGTAGTAGACAGCCTGGTTGCCCAGGGGTACACCCGCGTAAAGATGAAGATCGAGCCGGAAACCGCACTCGAATGCGTGGCTGCCGTGCGTGCCGACCATCCCGACTTGACGCTGATGCTCGATGCCAACCAGTCGTTCGACGAATCGTATCTGAACGTGCTGTATAAGCTCGACGCATTGAACCCTGCATGCATCGAGGAACCTTACAATCCGAACTACGTTCCCAACAGTGGCGAGCGCAACCTATTCGTGCGCCTTTCGCTGCTGCAGGATGAACTGAAAACCATGGTATGCCTAGACGAATCGGTGGTAACCGCAAGCGACATGGAAGCAGCCATGGGGTTGGACAACCTTCGTTGCTATGCCTTGAAGATTGCGAAGTTCGGCGGCATTCAGCCCACGCTCGACTTCTACCACTGGATGCGCAGCCTTGGCAAAACGGTTTGGATGGGCGGCATGTTCGACACGGGCGTTTCGAAGCGCATGCACGCGGCTTTCGCAACCTTGCCAGGCATGGATTTGCCGCCCGATGTTTCGGATTATTCGGCATATTTTGCCCACGATACCGCCCTTCCCCCGTTGGAGCTTGAGCACGGCGAATTGGTGCTGAATGCGCCCAAGAACCCCGTCGGCCTCGGCTGCATCCTGGACAAGGAGTACCTGAAGTCCATTGCGATCGACGAAGTAACGGTTACCACCGAAGGATAGTGTTTTTTGCCATGCGAAAAAAGCTGCTGGTTGTTGTTGCCGTGTTTGTCTTAGTGCTCTGCATGCCCGCTGTGGCGTTTGCGGCCAATTCGGCGTTCGACAAGGGAACGGCGGAAAGCACGAGCTACGTTGACGCCTATACGGGAAATGCTTTCCTTATGGAGCGCGATGCGCTGAATCTTACTGTTGAGCGCGACCTATATTGGGTGGGAGACACATTGAACGCCAGGGGCCTTGAAGTAGGCGGCAAAACCGGCGGCAGCGCTTTGCTTGCTGGCAGCACGTTGAACGTGGCTTCTTCCACTATTCACGGTAGCTTGCGTGCGGCAGGCCAGACTGTCAACGTTTCTTCGACGACGGTGGGGAGCAACATCACCGTTGCGGGTCAGAATGTGTCTATCGCATCCGATGTTTCTGCAGGTGGTGTGTATGCTGCTGGTTCGAATGTGAGCGTATCGGGAACCTATCAGGGTGCAGCTTTTGCCGCGGGAACGGTTAACCTTGCCGGATCCTATGCAGGTGATGTTAACGTTTCGGCGGGTACGGTAAACGTTTCGAAGGGTACCACGGTGGGCGGCACGCTGCGGGTGCCGAACAATGCACAGGTTACCATCGAAGAGGGCGCCAACGTTCCTAACGTAAGCTATGTTGACGATGCCCTGGTTTCTGCCGTTTCTGAAGGATCGGAACCGAACTCGTTTTCCGTGATTGGGCCGCTGCTGTTTTCGTGCATGGCACATGCTTTGCTGGTGCTGCTGTTCTTCTTCTTGATTAAGGGCTCAATGGAAAGTGCCGTCAAGCTTACGGAAACGAAGCTTTCGCGCATCTTCATGTTGGGCTTTGTGGCGTTTTTCGTGCTGCCCCTGTTGGGATTCTTCCTGCTGTTCCCGCTTGTTACGGCCCCCGTTTCTGCGTTGATATTCATTTTCATTGCGGTGCTGTGGATGTTTTCCATCCCGTTTGCCGGCTACGTGTTGGGACGCCGCCTGTTCGAGGGCATGGCGCCTTTGGGCGCAGGCGTGATAGGAACGCTTGTTCTTACTGCTATTTGCTATATCCCGTATCTCTTCTTCGTGGTGCCAACCGTATGTTCCATCTTCGCTGCAGGCTACCTTACGCAAAGTTTCTTGGACAAGCGAGTGGGGAAATAGGGCCAGGCACCAGATTCCCGTTTTCGGTTTTGGGCCGTTGCCAACGATGAATGCTTATGGGCTGTCGGATTTCCGGCGGCTCTTATTAGTGGGAGTCTGATACCTGTCCCCATCTCCCATTTTTAGTATGAATTGATCTTTAATCCAAAAACATGGCACGTAAACCAATTTCTTTGGTTAGCATACCTTTTTTCTTGCTATAAAGAAAGGGGGTTCGTATATACGACCGTTACTAACGCGCCTGGTATCTGCGACGATTCAGTTGAAGTGCCCTTCTTCGCACGGAAAAAGTGGGTTGGACGGTACGCAGATATCCCTTGGTGTTGAAAACTCGGCAGCATCGGGAGAGGCATTCTCTGGCAAACGAAAGCGAGATTGGGGGATCAACGATGAAGCGAATACGACCATTACTGGCAATGGCCTTAGCGCTTGCTCTTATATGCTTGGGCGGCAGCTTTGCCTTTGCAGACGACGAGGGCAGCAACCGTTCCATGCGGGGGGGGTAGGCCCCACGGTAACGGTAGATCCGTCTTCCATGAACGATTGGGCAGCGATTCTTGGCGGCGAAACGCCTAACACCGCAAACATCGGTCGAATATGGACGGACAAAACCGTATCAGCCGACGAAACGATTACCACAACCAGCGGAAGCGTCGTTAAGCGCGGGAGTTCAGCGTTCATAACGGCTCTTTCGGCACTCTCGTCCACGTCTAACGTGTCATCCACGTCCACCACGCCGCTCGACATTGTGCTGGTGCTGGATGCTTCGGGGTCGATGGATGATCCCATGAATCGCAATGACAATACGAAGCGCATTGACGCATTGAAGAAGGCGGCAAATGACTTCGTGACCACGATTGCCGAGCAGAACCAGGGCATCTCCGATTCATCAAAGCAGCATCAGGTTTCCATCGTGAAGTTTTCGGGCGATAAATCTGCTGTCGTGGGCAACGATACGTACACCAAAGGTGGATACGCATACAACTACAGCCAGGTTATGAAGACCATGTCCCCTTGCACGGATGCGGCCGCATTCACGAGCACCATTAACTCCATCAGACCAGCCGGTGCCACGCGTGCCGACAACGGCTTGCAGCTTGCCCAGAGCCAAACCTCTAACCGCGAAGATGCCAAGAAGATCGTTATCTTCTTCACCGACGGTTCGCCTACTTCTACTAGTGGTTTCGAGTCGGGGGTTGCCAGCGAAGCGGTATCGGCAGCGAAAGCCATGAAGGATAAAGGCACCACCGTGTATACCATCGGCATCTTCAGCGATGCAAATCCCTCTGCTGATCCTTCGGGAGCAAGCAACGAAAATAAATTCATGCATGCGGTTTCCAGCAATTATCCCGAGGCTTCCTATACCTATACCCAGGGATTCTGGGGCGGCTGGAATTGGGACCTGGGTACGCGTGCCGAAGGTTCCGACTTCTACAAGTCGGCCTCGAACGCTGATGATCTGGACAAGGTATTCGAAGGCATTTCTTCCGAGATAGTTAAGGGGTCGGGCTACCCAACGAAGGTCACTGAGGGCGCCGAGCATCAGGACGGCTTCATTACCATCGATGACGCGTTGGGCGCCTATATGCAGGTCGATGGCTTCAAGGCCATTGCGCTGAACGGGCAGATTTTCGAAAATCCCACGCAAACCACTGCAGGTAATGTGGATACGTACACCTTCGACGGCACGGTAACCATGGACGGCAAGGACGTAAGCTTGGGCAACGTGGTGATCACGGTAACCAAGTCTAAAGATCCTGCCGTCGGCGACAAGGTTCAGGTGAAGGTGCCGGCAGCGCTGATCCCCCTGCGTAGCTACAACGTGGACCAAAAGTCTATGACCATGACGATTTCGGACACCAAGCCGATTAATGTTGTGTACACGTCGAGCCTGAAGCTTGGGGTGGAAAACCTGTTGGCAAACCCCAATGACACCATGTCAAAGTACCTGCAGGCGAACTCCCAGGACGGCAAGGCTTCGTTCTACAGCAACGATTGGGAACAGGGCTACCTGGGCAGCACCATTGCGAACTTCGAGCCCTCAAACGACAACATCTACTATTACTTCACCAGCGACACGCCCATCTACACCGATGAGGCATGCACAAAGCGCGCCCATCAGGTGGTTGCGGGTAATACCTATTGGTACAAGTACTCGTACTACGAAATGACTAATGCGGGTAGCGGTGCCGTGGAGGAAAAGGAGAAGGTCGTAAGATTTGACGGCGCTGATGCCGAGGCTATCGAGGGCTCCATCGGGGTGAACAGCCAAGGTGCCTACTTCGAGGCAGGTACTGCTCGACTGACGTATCTTAACGAGCTTTATAAGGCAAAAACCTCTAATGATACCGGGACTGCCATTGACGTGCTGAACCCGAAGTGGGTTGGCGCGGGCCAGGTTGGGGCCTACTTGGGTAACAACGGCAAGCTGACCGTTGACCTTCCCGGTGCTTTGGCGGTAACGAAAGAGCTTAAGGTGCCCGACGGGTACAGTGCTAACGACTTCGCAAACGATTCGTTCGAGTTTACCGTTGCCGTGCCAGAGGCCGCAAACAAGAGCTTTAGCGCTGTGGTGAAGAACGCTAGCGGCGAGCAGCAGGGCGACGCGTTTACCCTGACGTTTGACGGAGAGGGCAAGGCAAGCCACAACCTGAAGGCAGGCGAAACGCTGTACGTGTATGGCCTTGCTGGCGGTTGGAGCTACACGGTTACCGAATCCGATCGTGCTGGATTCACTCAGGCCGGAACAGACCTTACGGGTGCTATTGCAGCTGGTGAAACGGTAAATGCGAAAGTGGTGAATACCTATAGCGCATCGGGCACGCTTGAAGGCCAGCAGGGCCTTACGGGCAAGAAGATTTTCACTGGCCGCGATTGGAAAAATACCGACAAGTTTGTGTTCGTCTTGAAGCCCGCCGAAGGTTCCGTTGACGTTCCGATGCCTGAAGGCGCAAGCCAGGGTATGGCGCGTGTTGAGGTAACGCAGCCTGAAGGGACGACGGAGGATACTGAAGTTCCATTCAGCTTCGGCGACATTACGTATACCAAGCCGGGCGTGTATACCTACCAGATTAGCGAATCCGCAGAATTGAGCACGCTTAACCCAGGCGTAAGCGAATCGGAGGCATTATATGAGGTTACCGTAACGGTGACTGACGAAGGCCATACTGGCAAGTTGAAGGTGGATTCTGAAATGAAGAAGCTGCTTTCCGACGACGGCAAGAAGGTAGAGCCACCAACGACGGCGACCGAGGCAGCATTTGTGAACGAATACGACACCTCTGAGGTTATGTGGGCGCCCGTTGGAGAGAAGAAGTATACCGATTCGACTGATGCGCGTCCCCTTGAGCAGGGTATGTTCCATGTAATTGCTTGCACGAATGATCCAACTGCACCCTTGCCCAAGCTTGATAACGATCAGGAGATTTCGGGCGTACATAACGGTGTAACCTACCGCGGTGCGGTAGTTTCCGTGGACGCGAACGGTACCATTACATTCCCGCAGGCAACATATACTTACAGCAACCTGGGCCAGGGGCAGACTGAAAAGACGTTCACCTACAAGATCATGGAAGTGGTCTGGGATGGCAGCAATTGGCGCTCCGTGGAGGATGCCCTTAAAGACCCGAACTTTAATTCTGCAGGCGTTAGGTACGACCCGACGATTTGGACCGTCAACGTAACCCTCAAGAACGACAATAAGGTGTTGGTGCTGAGTGCTCAGTACCTGAAAAATGGCGTTCCCGTTCAGGGAGCTTCCTTCCAATTCGCAAACAGCTATGACCCCACACCCGCAACGGCAGCAATTGAAGGCTCCAAGACTCTGACCGGTCGCGACATGAAAGACGGCGAAACCTTTGGGTTCGAGCTTTCCGCTGCAGACGATGCTACGCAGAGTGCTGTGAAGCTGCCCGCTGCGGCTACTGTTTCTGACGCGAAAGACGGCGTTGCGACTGGCTTTACCTTTGACGAGATGAGCTTTAATAAGCCAGGCGAATACACCTTTAACGTGAACGAGACGAAGTGGAATGGCGAAGCTGTTCCGGCGGCCGACGGAAAAGGCATGCAGTTCGATCGCAGCACCAAGACGGTGAAGGTAACGGTGACCGACGACCATACCGGCTCGCTCAAGGCCGAGGTAACCTACCCCAATGGTGCGGCGGCGTTCGCCAACAAGTACGCTACGGGCAGCACCTATAACGGCATTCAGGTTGAAAAGACCCTGCAGGGCAGGAACATGGCTGCTGGTGAATTCGGCTTCACTATCGAGGGTAAAGACGATGCATCTACTGACCTACTTACCGATGCAGACAAGCAGTTCACCAACGAAAACAACCGCGCCGATGGCGTTGCCGATGTAATGACGAAGCTTTCGGGGCATACGTTCACCCAGGCAGACAATGGCAAGCACTATGAGTTCACGGTTAAGGAAACGATTCCCAATGGGGCCGTCCAGGACCAGGCAACAGGGCTTTGGTACGCTGAGGCGACAGGCTTGTACTACGACAGGGCAAACCATGTTGTGACCATCGATGTTGCCGATGACGGCAACGGCAAATTGACGGTAACCACCAAGGTTGACGGTCATGATGGCAACGTGGTTTCCTTCGTGAACAAGTATCGTGCCCAGGATGTTTCGTTCGACACCGTGAACGCAGAACTGAACAAGATCCTGCAGGGCCGCGACTGGATTGAAAACGATTCCTTCGACTTCACCATCAGCGCTTTGGATGATGATGCGCCCATGCCGATGCGTGATGGCAATGTAGTGTCTTCCGTAACGCTGAAGTCGCCCAATTCTAAGGACGGCGAACCAGTGCCGTTTAGTTTCGGACAGATTACGTTCACCTCCGATATGGTGAAGGATGCTCCTGGTCACACGCGCACGTTCACCTATGAGGTAACTGAAACTGCTGGCAACTTGCCCGGTATTCAGTACAGCACCAACAAGGCTACTATCCAAATTACGGTAAGCGACAACGGCAAGGGCCAGCTGGTCGCTTCGGCAACCACGCAGAACGGCTACTTCGAAAACCGTTATTCCGCCGAGCTTAACTACACAGCTGCGGGTGGCTTGAACCTTGCCAAGACGCTGACTGGGCGCGACATGACCGATGGCCAGTTCAGCATCAAGATCAAGCCTGCCGATCAGGCGGCTGCAAACGTGCTTGGCTTGCCTAACGATGGCAAAGTTGTAAGCATGCCTGCCGCTCAGGATGGAACGCAGGTTGTGAAATCTGCGCTGGACTCCCAGGTGGTATTTGATCAGGGAAATGCTGGCAAGACGTATACCTATAAAGTAGCGGAGCAGGGCACGGCACCTGATGGCTATACCTACGACACGGCAGAGCGCACGGTAACGATTACCGTTGAAGGCGACGCGGAGCGGGGCACGCTGAAAGCAACCACGGTTGTGTCTGGAGGTTCCGAGGACAGCAAGACTTATGAGTGCAGCAGCGATCCCGCCGGTCCGCAGGAAACGGCAGTTGTACCGTTTAAGAACAGCTATGCAGCAGCTTCAGGCGAAGTCGGCATTACTGCTACCAAGAGCCTGACTGGCCGTGATCTTACCGAGGGTGAATTCAGCTTTGCGGTTAAGTACGCTAAGGGCAGCGACGACCTGCTTACGGCAAGCAACGAAGCTGATGGCTTTATCGACTTCGGCACGCTGAGCTACAACACCGAATCGCTTGCTCAGCTGGTCAATGATGGCTATGCCGTAAAGAAAACGACGGACAACGTGTCGGTATGGACCATTTCTTATGTGGCATACGAAAAGATCGATAGCTTGCATAAGTTGCCGGGTGGCGTTTCCGCCCAGACGCAGTACATTCCGTTCACGGTGACGGTTGTCGACAACGGCGACGGCAAGCTTACTGCAACAGCCAATACGGGCGATGATGGTCTGGTGTTCAAGAACGTATATTCCACGGGCGGCCCGGTTTCGGTTGGTCTTTCTGGCATGAAGGTTCTGAAGTCTGACGCTGGCTTGACCCCTGCAAGCATTGAGGGCAAGTTCACCTTCACGGTGACGTCCGACGACGCAGCGGCCCCCATGCCCCAGAAGGCCACGGCGACCAACGATGCCAATGGCAACGTTGATTTTGGTGATATCAAATTTACGCTCGATGACCTGAACAAGGCCTTGGGCACGAACGGCACGCGCGTAGCCGATGCCGACGATGAAACGAAGGGAGCTTCCAGCGAGGAGGCTGCCACCGATGCTGCTGGTCAGAGTGCGTCCGATCAGGGAAGTGCTGCAGGTGCCGATAGCGAAGAGCAGGGCAACGCGGCAGCTTCTGACGGCACCGAGCAGGGCCAGGGCGCTGCAGTAGTGACGGGTGAAGGCACGGGCGCAGCTTCCGTTTCGACGGCTGCGAATAAGGTTGCTGGCGCCGAAGACGCCGACCAGGCATCTGCGCAAAGCGATGAGCCTGCCACAAGGGCTGGCGTTGCCCGTTCGCATACCTTCACCTACAAGGTGACGGAAAGCGGCTCTGCCGATGGCGTAACCAACGACACCGAAACGAAGACCGTGAAGTTCGAGGTGACCGACCACGGCGACGGAAAACTGACGGTACAGCGTGTGGGCGGCGACCCTGCTGCGGCGTTCACGTTCACCAATACGTATTCGGTACAGCCGGTTGACTCCAGCGTGACCGACCAGGTTACGGTAACGAAGAACCTTACGGGTCGCGATATGAAAGCAGGTGAATTTGAGTTCCAGCTGCTCGAGGGCACCAATGTGGTGGCAACGGGTACCAATGACGCTTCGGGCAAGGTGGCGCTGAGCCCGATTACCTACACCAAGCCGGGTACCTATAACTACACGTTGTGCGAAGTAGGTGGCGGCAGCCAGAAGGCGGGCGTTCAGTATGACGGCAGCACATTCGCCGTTACCACGACTGTAACCGACAATGGCAAAGGCACGCTGTCGGTGGCTCACAAGGTGGACAACGACGCGAATACGGTTGGGTTCACCAATTCGTACGCACCGGCAGCTACCTCGGTGACGCTGGGTGCCTCGAAGGTGCTCAACGGCAAGAGCCTTGATGCAGAAGAGTTCACCTTCGTTCTTACGGAGGAAGGCGGCGAGCAGGTTACCGCAACCAACGATGCGAACGGTATGGTAGTGTTCCCGGCCATCCAGTATGGCGAGGCGGGTAAGTACCAGTACACCATTGCGGAAGTGGAGGGCGACGAATCTGATGTGACGTACGACGAATCGAAGTACGCGGTTACCGTTACCGTTGAAGATAACGGCGAAGGCAGCCTGGTTGCCACGGTAGCTTACGAGGGTGGAAATGCCCCCGTGTTCACCAATACGTACAACGCACCTGAAGCCCCGGCATCTCCTGGCGATGGTCCTGCCTCCGTTGTTGAGGCGCTGGTTTCCGGTTCTGCTAAGACCGGCGATTACTTGCTGGTGATTGCTGGCGTGGCCGCTGCTGTGGCTGCTGCGGCTGCTGCTGTGGCCGTGGTTTCCCGTCGCAAGAAGGGCAAGCACGCTAAGAGGTAGCGGGGATATAGGGACAGGTACTTTTCCCACTTGGCCATCGCGCACAAAGATAGAGCCTCGCTTGCGTGATTGATCGCAAGCGAGGCTTTTTGTTGGACGGAAAAAGGCGCCGGGGTCATAACTCGGAAGTTATTTGTTTGGGTCTAATATCTACGAATAAGATTCTTCGTCAAAAGTGGACGCTCCTTTGGATACCTAGAAATCCCTTGGTTCTTTATGGTCCAGGGGATTTCTTTTTTTTGCAGTGTGTGCTGATGCCACCCCTCCCGCTTTACTTCTGTTTGCAGCTCGAAATTGGTCTTTAATCCAAAAAACAACGGGTTTTAATCCAATACTTTGGTACTTATGCCATTTCATGGGATAATGAATAAAGCATTGTTTCGCCTATCGGGCTAGACCATCGCATAAAAGCCTTGTCTGCTAGGCCGTACGAAAGATTGGAATGCGGAAAATGAAGCGGATGCAGTTGATACTGGCAATGGTTTTTGCTCTTTTGTGCGTGTGTTTTAGCGGAAGCTTTGCATTTGCGGATAGCGAAAATGCTTCTGCTGCCAATGCAAACGAAGCATCGTGTGAAACCGATGCAATTGTGGGTACCGTGAAAATCGATGGGCGTCCACTCCATGCTGGCGAGTTCGACTTTGGCGTGAAGTACGCAAATGGCCGCGATGATTTGCTTTCGGCGAAAAATGAAGCCGATGGAACAATTGATTTCGGCAAGTTGAGCTTTACTGTTACTTCGCTCGATGAATTGGCTCAAAACGGTATTGCCGAGAAAACAACAATAGATGGCGTTCCGGCCTGGATTGTGTACTACCTGGTGCATGAGAAGACCAGCGGATTGAGCGATGTGGGCGTAACGTCGCATACCGCCCCTGTTTCTTTGGTTGTAACGGTTAAAGATGAGGGGAACGGGACGCTTTCGGCAAGCTTCCAGACGGCGAACGAACTGCGTTTCGATAATACGTATTCCACAGGAGAGCCCGTCACTGTGTTTTTGGCGGGAACGAAGGATTTGCAGGTGGAAGAAGGAGCCTCGCTTGTTGATATCGAGGGAAAGTTTCGATTCGCTATATCGACAAAGGATATAGCAGCACCTATGCCCGAATCGACGGATGCCGGAAACGGGCAATGGGGCCGAATCGAGTTTGGGTTCATAACGTTTTCCCTCCAAGATCTGAATAAAGCTCTGGATGTTGATTCTGATTCTGCGGAAAAAGCAGGATGGTCTCGCTCCCATGTGTTCAAATACAAAGTCACCGAAAGAGGATCGGTGCCGGGTGTGGTGAATGATCCCGAAACGAAAACGGTGAGGTTCAAGGTCACCGATGATGGGAAAGGGAATCTCACCGTTGTATGCTTGGAATCTCCCTTCACTGCATCTACTGCCTTCACGTTCACCAATAGGTGCGTAGTTGTGCCCGATAATTCAGCTAACGATGAGATAGGTCCGGGTGCGGGCGATAAGCCGTTGAACTCTAATGGCGACGCCGATTCTAATGCCGGGGACGTTGTTTCGCCGAGTGCGGGGAATGCTCCAAGTGGTACTTCGGGTGGCGTATCGGTTTCCACAATAGCGAAGACGGGCGATGCTGCGTTGACGTTGGCGGTGGTACTTACCGCGGTTGTCGGCCTGGCAATGGCCATTGCGGGGCTTGCTCGCGGGAGGGGACGCAACCATAAGAAGTAGCACGCGCAAAAGGAACAATGCGGGCAAATGAAGCTACAAGCAGCGGGCCGCTGGAGTAATCCGGCGGCCTGTTTTGCGCTGCTGGCACATGTGTGAAAACCGCGCTGTGCCATTCGCCTGGAGAGGCTGCCGACCTACCGAAACGTAAAATGTGACGAAAATTTGAAGGCAGAATATTTCAATTGCGTTAAGCGGGGCGCCTCCCTATACTTAATCAAGTCGCATAGAGCGATTGATCGTGCGGGGTGGAGCAGTCTGGTAGCTCGCCGGGCTCATAACCCGGAGGTCGTTGGTTCAAATCCAGCCCCCGCGACCAAGCATTTTCGCAGGCCAGAGGTTAATTCCTCTGGCCTGTTTTTTGTTTTTCAAGGCGGTTCAAAAACGGTCTGGAGTCGAATAGCGAAATAACGGAACTCGATTGGGTGGGACGCGATAAGTCGAACGTGCCGAGAAATCTACCCAGCAGCGCTGGGTTCCTCGAAGCCTCGGGATCCGATGGTCGCTGTCACCGCCACGAACGCGATGCCGGCGCCGTCCTTGGCGACGATGTCGATGGCTGCGCCGTCCGCCTGCCAGTTGCGATCGAGGATCTCATATCCCTTGCGGGTGAGGAAGTTGATGCTTGCCTCGACTGCGCGGTTGCTGATTCTTTCCATGATTGACCTCCTGGTTCCTAGGCTGCCCCGTTGGCTGCCTTGCGGCACGGAGGCCGCACGGCTTGACGGCATGTGCAAGGAAATAAGCTGAAAACGCAGCGCGCCCGAGTTTTGCGTAGCAAAAGTTTTTCGCGCCTTGCGCACGTCGACGGGCCGTGCGAACGTGCGGAACTCAAGGAAGCGGCGGGTTGGGCTAGGGCCCGGAAAGTCCTCTGGAAAGCACCTGGGATTGCAGTCACGTCGGTCAAGCGCCATGGTCCGTATCCCCGCGCATATCCGATTGCAGCAGGTGGTGGCCTGTGTAGGCGTATAATGCCAAACAGCGAATGTATTGCATTCTGAGTGAATGGAGCTCCGATGCCAGGCTACAAGGACCTCATCGCCAAGAAGCCCAGCGAAACTGCCATCCGAAGCTACCTAGCGGAAGGCGACCAAGTTTCGGTGACGCTGCGCATCCCAGACACCCTGCGCGACGCGGCCAAGGAGGAGGCGGCCCTGCGCGGCATGAGCTTTTCCGCCTTCGTCCGCACCTGCATGATCGAAGAGCTTTCGAAGAAAGGCGTATAGGCATGAACGAATCGGATACCCGCCTTAAGCTCATCGATCCGGTACTCAAGAGCAAATGGGATGTTAACAAGCAGATCTTCACCGAGTATTACTTCACCGACGGAGAGATTGTCGTACGCGGCAACATCACGGCGCGGAAGAAGCCGAAAAAGGCTGACTACCTACTCATGCGCTCAAGGGACCTACCGCTCGCCGTTGTTGAGGCGAAGGATACTGACCATAGTGTCGGAGCGGGCCTGCAGCAAGCCATGGACTATGCCATGGCGCTCGATGTGCCGTTCGCCTACAGCTCTAACGGGAAGGGCTTCATCGAGCATGACTTCACAACCGGTATGGAGCGGTCCATCGCCATGGACGATTTCCCGGGTCCAGATGAGCTGTGGAGCCGCTGGCTTGCGCATAAGGGAATATCAGACGAAGCCGCGGAACGCACCGTTTCCGCCCCTTACCATTACGGGCAAGACGGCATGAGCCCGCGCTACTACCAGCGCAACGCCATCAACCGGACCATTGAGGCAGTCGCCAACGGCAATAAACGGGTCTTGCTGGTCATGGCAACAGGCACGGGCAAAACCTATACGGCATTCCAAATCGTCCATCGCCTGCGCGATGCGGGCGCTGTAAAGAAGGTCCTCTACCTGGCGGACCGAAACATCCTGGTTGACCAGACGATAGACGGCGACTTTAAGCCGCTGAAAAAAGTAACCACCAAGGTTGAGGGCAGGAAGCTCGATCCTGCGTTCGAAGTCTACTTCTCCCTTTACCAGCAGCTTGTTGGAGAGAACGGCGAGGAGATATTCAGGGCATTTGACCGCTCTTTCTTCGACCTCATCATCATCGACGAGTGCCATCGCGGAAGCGCGGCGGACGATTCGGCCTGGCGCAAGATCCTGGATTACTTCGATGAAGCAATCCAGGTCGGCATGACCGCTACGCCGAAGGAGACGAAAGGCGTTTCCAACATCGACTATTTCGGCGAGCCTGTTTACACCTACAGTCTCAAACAGGGCATCGAGGACGGTTTTTTGGCTCCCTACAAGGTCGTTCGACCGAAGCTTAACGTCGATGTTTACGGTTTCAGGCCGGAGGCAGGAACGGTGGACGACAACGGCTTGCAAATCGAGGACCGCGTCTACGAGAAGCAAGATTTTGACAGGGAGCTCATCATCAAAGAGCGCACCGAAGAGGTCGCGAAGAAGGTGACCCAGTTCCTCAAGGAAACCGACCGGTACTCGAAGACCATCGTCTTCTGCGTCGATATCGACCATGCGGAACGCATGCGTCAAGCGCTCGTAAATGAGAACAGCGACATAGTCGCCGAGCACCCGACGTACATCATGCGCATCACCGGCGACTCCAAGGAGGGAAAGGCTCAGCTCGACAACTTCATGGACCCCGACGAGAAATACCCGGCTGTGGTCACCACCTCAAAGCTGCTGACCACGGGCGTCAACTGCAAGACATGCAAAGTGATTGCGTTGGACAATCTCTTTGGGGAGCAGGGCATGACCGAGTTCAAGCAGATCATCGGCCGCGGCACGCGCATCTGCGAGCCCTACGGCAAGCTCTACTTCACGATTCTGGACTTCCGAGACGCTTCGCGTCTCTTCGCCGATCCGTCGTTCGACGGCGAGCCGGCGCAGATTTTCGAGCCTGCACCGGATGGGCCGATGGTGCCAGGCGAGGACGAGCCCGTATCTTCACCTTACGTGCCGACCGACGATACCGACTGGCCCGTCGACCCCGGCGATGACAAGCCGCATTCGAAATACTACGTGCACGGCATAGACGTTCATATTGTCTCGGAGCGAGTCGAGTATTACTCGATCAACGGCGACCTGGTAACCGAGAGCCTGCGAGACTACACGCGCAAGAACATCCGAGGCGAGTACGATTCGCTTGATCATTTTCTAGTCGCCTGGAACGCGGAGAGCAAGAAGCAGGCGATTATCGACGAGCTCAAGGAGCATGGTGTTTTCCTCGAAGAGCTGCGCCGTGAATCGGGTCAAGACGAGATGAGCGATTTTGACCTCATCTGCCATATTGCCTACGATCAGAAGCCGCTCACTAGGAGTGAGCGGGTCAGCAACGTCAAAAAGAAGGGCTACCTCTACGAATACGCCGGCCTCGCTCATGATGTTCTTGAAACCTTGCTCGACAAGTACGCCACCTCGAACCTAGTGGACCTTGACGATACGCGCGTTCTCGACCTGGAGGAATTCCGCAAATTTGGCAGCCCGATGAAAATCGTTAAAGCATTTGGCGGCAAGCAGGAGTTCATCTATGCCGCCCAAACGCTCGAAGACGCCCTTTACACCGCTTAAGGAAGGAAACCTGAATGGCTCTCGGATCCCTTGTAAAGACCCTGCAGAACATCATGCGAAAAGATGCAGGCATCAACGGCGATGCCCAGCGCATCGAGCAGATGACCTGGTTGTTCTTCCTCAAAATCTATGATGCCAAAGAAGAAGAATGGGAGTTCCACGACGATTCGTACAAGTCGGTAATCCCCGAAAGACTGCGCTGGCACAGCTGGGCTGTTGATAACTGCGACGGCAAGGCGCCCACTGGCGCCGAGTTGCTCGATTTCATTAACAACGATCTCTTCAAAACGCTCGCCGATCTTGAGATGGGGCCGAACGCTCCATTGTCCCAGGTCATCGTCAAGGCGGCATTCACCGATGCCAACAACTACATGAAGGATGGCATCCTCCTGCGCCAAGTCGTCAACGAAATCGACAAGGCCGTTGACTTCACTGAGTACAAAGAGCGCCACGCCTTCGGAGAGATTTACGAAACCATCCTCAAGGACCTGCAGAGCGCAGGCAATGCGGGTGAGTTCTACACGCCGCGTGCTGTAACGGATTTCATGGCGCAGGCCCTCGCTCCGAAACTTGGCGAGAAAGTCGCAGACTTCGCTTGCGGTACCGGCGGGTTCCTTACCAGCGCCCTGAAGATCCTTGATTCCCAGGTAAACACGCCTGCTGATCGGGAGCTGTACAGCAGCTCCATCTACGGCATTGAAAAGAAACAGCTGCCTTATCTGCTATGCGTGACGAATATGCTGCTGCACGACATCGACAGCCCCGAGGTCTTCCATGACAACTCGCTCGAACACGACGTTCGCGATTGGAAGCACAAGAAGGACGGCCAGTTCGATGTTGTTCTGATGAACCCGCCTTATGGCGGCTCCGAGAACGCCTCCATTCAGAACAACTTCCCGGTCGCCCTGCGAAGCTCGGAGACTGCCGATTTGTTTCTTGGTTTGATCCTGTATCGCTTGAAAAAGAATGGGCGCGCTGCCGTTATCATCCCCGACGGATTCCTTTTCGGGCAAGATGCCGCAAAAGTTGAGATCAAACGTCGCTTGCTCGAAGAAATGAACCTTCATACGGTCCTGCGATTGCCCCAAAGCGTTTTCGCGCCGTACACCAGCATCACAACCAACGTCCTGTTCTTCGACAACACCCACCCATCCGAGGGCGTTTGGTACTATCGCATGGATATGCCCGATGGGTACAAACATTTCTCCAAGACGAAGCCCATCAAGCTTGAGCATATGGCCAAGGTTCAAGAATGGTGGAGCGACCGCAAGGAAATCGAGAAAGACGGCAATCCGAAGGCAAAATTCTATACGGTCGATGAGCTTCGCAACGGTGGCTTTAATCTCGATCTTTGCGGATATCCGCATGAAGAAGAGGAAATCCTGCCCCCCGACGAGCTAATTCGTAACTACAAGGCTCAACGCGAAAAGCTCGATGCTGAGATTGATCTTAGGCTTGCGCAGATTTGCGAGATCCTTGGAATCGAGGCCTAGATGAAAGCCAAGGATTTGAAGAACTCTATCTTGCAAATGGCGGTTGAGGGGAAACTGGTCCCGCAGGACCCCAATGACGAACCGGCAAGTGTGTTGCTTGAGCGCATCCGTGAGGAAAAACAGAGGCTCATCGCAGAGGGAAAAGCCAAGTTTCCCAAAGGAGGCGAGAGCATCATCTACACCGGTTCCGATGGCTCCCCCTATGAGAAGCGCGTGGACGCCAAAGGTAGGGTACTGAGCGAGAAGTGCATCGCAGACGAGATACCGTTTGAGAAGCTGCCTGAGGGCTGGGCATGGGCGAGACTGGAGACGCTCGCATTGATCTTGAATGGGGACCGAGGCAAGAATTATCCAGCCAAATCCAAGCTTCATAAGTCTGGCATCCCATTTGTTAGTGCAATCAATATTGAGAGGGGGGGGGTGGTTACAGAGAGCAACATGCTCTATTTGAATGAATCCCAGTATGAAGCTCTTCGCGCAGGACAGTTGCAGAAGGGCGACTCGGTATTTTGCATTAGAGGCTCTTTGGGAAAGCATGGGGTATTTCCATTCGATAAAGGCGCGATTGCCTCCTCTCTTGTGGTCGTTCGCCTCATTTCATCCGAAGTACTTCACGAAACGTACCTCGAGCTCCTTTTCGATTCCCCCCTTACCTTTATAGGTATCAGGCGCTTTAATAATGGAACGGCGCAGCCTAATCTTGCTGCGAGGGACTTTGGGTCATTTCTTTATGCCCTCCCGCCCCTCACTGAGCAGCGACGCATCGTCGAGCGCGTCGAAGAGCTCATGCCTCTGGTCGAAGAGTACGGCGAGCTCGAGGACGCCCGCGAGGAGCTCGACGCCGCCCTGTCTGGACGCCTGCGCAAGTCGGTGCTGCAGATGGCGGTGCAGGGCAAGCTCGTGCCCCAGGACCCGGCG